>Ga0184627_10000033_pt1 | contig 81547 bp, 68 predicted proteins | sample PLM3_127_b1_FD_133150 | JGI IMG/M metagenome (GOLD analysis project Ga0184627, IMG submission 133150) | Groundwater sediment microbial communities from an aquifer in East River, Colorado, USA - PLM3_127_b1 | ecosystem: Environmental > Terrestrial > Soil > Riparian zone | place: USA: East River... | reverse complement strand
GCATTGGCAGCGGCGCCAGTTTGTTAATGTTTAACCCCCAGCCGGAGCCGCCGGGGACAACCGACCCGTGGCTTTCGATGATGGCCAGCGAAATGGGCGGCGCCAGTTTGGAAATGTTTAATACCGAGGTCAACCCGGGACCTATCGGTTCTCCCACAATTCAAATGAATGGCGGCACGGCCATCGGCGACCCAAGCATCAAATTGATGGACTCCAAGACCGATGCCGGTGGGAGCATCAAAACTTCCGAGGCGGAACTGTCAGTAAACGGCGATATGGGGAGTTCGCTCATGTTGCACCACACCGAGGCAGTGGGGATAATCCCCTGCATACGCCTTTTCGCAGAAGGCGCCGGAGCGGGGATAAGCATTTTCTCCGACCCAATTCCGCACCTCAAAAGAGCCAGTGACAGCGCCGTAATTAATCTTAAAGCTGATACGATTAACGCCAAGATAGAAATGTTCGGCGCCGCCCCGGGGACGGAAGCATCGATTGTGTTAGTTTCCGATAATTCCGGCGGGAAAGTCGGCATCAATACCGATGCTCCTGCTGCAGCATTGGATGTGGTGGGTGATATTTGTGTTACCGGTACGGTTGGTGCCTGCTCCGATGAGCGCTACAAGAAAAACATTGAAACGATTACCAATGCGTTGGCATTGATTGAGAAAATGCGAGGAGTGAATTTCAACTGGCGGACTGATGAATTTGCTGACAAGAAGTTCTCTGATGCGGAGCAGGTTGGATTTATCGCACAGGAATTGAAAGAAGTTCTTCCCGAATTAGTGTCACAGGGAAGCGACGGTTTTTATTCTGTCGATTACAGCCGATTGACCCCGGTGCTGGTGGAAGCGGTGAAGGAGCAGCAGAAGAAGATAGAGTCGTTGGATTCCAAATTGGTGGAATTGCAGAGGGAGATGGAATCGCTTAAAGGTCATGCGGCGGTTGAGCGATAGTACAGGAACCTAACCCCCTGGCCCTTTTAAAGAGACCCCTCCCCCGGCCCCTCCCCCGAAGGGAGAGGGGAAGAAAAACCTAACCCCCCAACCCCCTTCCCGACACGGGAAGGGGGAGCAGAGGAATCAATTTTCGTAGGTCAGGACCCTTGTGGTCCTGACTATTCGGAAGTAGAATATTCAGAAGTAGTCAGGAGGACAAGCCTCCTGACCTACGATGATGCGTGTCGAAACCGCTGAACATTGCTTGGGACAAGCGGAATCTCATCTTCGTAGGTCATGACCCTTGCGGTCCTGACTAGCGCAAGTTGTCAGGAGGTCAAGCCTCCTGACCTACGATGAAGAATGTCGAAGCCATCCGCCGCGGCGGGTTTCGACCTACTCCAGCTAACAATTATCCACTGGCATAAAATCTAAAAATTGTGTTGATTTAGAGTATATTGCCTCTATTGCCTTGACAGCTTTGAGTCGTTGAGTAGGTCGAAACCCCTGTGGTTTCGACAACGAGGGGCAGACGGGGGCGTCTGCCGCCCACGAATAACATTCATAAACAGGAGAGTTGTGCTATGAAAAAAACACTGGTTATTGTAATCGCTGTTTCACTGCTGGCAAGTTCCGCCATGCTCGAGACAGTACCGTTAAGTTTCAGCTATCAGGGTCGGCTCACCGATGCCGCCGGAGGTACCGTTAATGGAACATTTGACATGACCTTTCGCATTTATGACAGCGCCGTCGGCGGAAATTTGCTCTGGGAAGAAATACAGATAGGCGTTGTAGTAACTAATAATCTGTTAAATGTAGTAATTCCTTTTAATTTAATTCATCCAGCGTTTACACCGTCTGAGCCTGCCGAGCCTTTAGACCTTCCCGAGCCTTTAGAATTATGGCTTGAAGTAGAGGTGGAAGTGGGCTTGCCCATAATGCCCCGCACCCGGCTATATTCATCTCCCTTTTCAGTACTTTCCTATGGTCTGGCCGGACATATCTTCACCTCTCAAGGTCATATATATATGGTGCCCGGCCCACCGGTTTCGGATTGCACTTATGTGCCGCTGGAAATGGCGGTGGACTCAAGTGTCACCAGAATAAGAATGAAACCGTACATTCCGGTCAATGATTGCACGTATGTTCCGTTGGAATTGAAAGTGGATGGGTTCAGTACCAATATGCATCTTGCTCCGCCCAACCCGGTTACACCTGTCGACAGCGTTGAGCCGGCCATAAATATGTCGGTCGATGCTACTATGGCCATGTTACAGCTATTCGGTGTAGATCCAGATCCTTTGAAATCCCACCACCGGGGGGCAGATATTTGGGCGGAGGCGGATGCAGTTTCTTCTTCGATCTTACTTCAACATTCGGGAGATAGAAATGAACCAACGCCAATAGCGATGAAAATGAGCACCGGCATTGGCAGTGGCGCCAGTCTGGTGATGTTCAACCCCCAGCCGGAGCCGCCGGGGACACCCGACCCGTGGCTTTCGCTGATGGCCAGCGAAATGGGCGGCGCCAGTTTGGAAATGTTTAATACCGAAAGTAATCCGGGGCCTCCCACCGAGCCCACGCTTCGCTTAAACGGCGGAATGCCTGACGGTATAGGTCCATTAATGGAGATGTTTATTCCCCCGGTTGACCCTGACCATCCAGTCTTCTCCGTGAACGTCGATGCCGCCATGGGCGCCAGTTTGGAAATGTTTAATACCGAGGCCAACCCGGGGCCTCTCCAGTCTCCCACAATTCAAATGAATGGCGGCACGGACGTAATTGACCCAAATTGCAAGTTGATGCACACTACCACCGGCCCGGCCGGAGAAATGAAATCTTCCGATGTTGAAATTACCGTTAATGGCAATATGGGAAGCGAACTGATGTTGCACCACACCGAGGCAGTGGGTATAGTACCCTGCATGCGCCTTTTCTCCGAAGGCGCCGCGGCGGGGATGAGCATTTTCGCCACCCCCCCACCGGACGACGGTAGAACCAGCGACAGCGCCGTAATAAATCTTAAAGTTGACACGGTCAACGCCAAAATAGAAATGTTCGGCGCCGCCCCGGGGACGGAAGCATCGATTGTGTTAGTTTCCGATAATTCCGGCGGGAAAGTTGGCATCAATACCGATTCTCCTGCTGCAGCATTGGATGTGGTGGGCAATATTTGTGTTACCGGCACTGTCGGCGCCTGCTCGGATGAACGCTATAAGAAAAACATTGAGACAATTACCAATGCACTAGCACTGATTGAGAAAATGCGCGGTGTGAATTTCAATTGGCGCACCGACGAATTTGCTGATAAGAGATTTTCCGATGCAGAGCAAGTTGGATTCATTGCACAGGAGTTGAAAGAAGTTCTTCCCGAATTGGTTTCGCAGGGAAGCGACGGCTTTTACTCTGTCGATTACAGCCGGTTGACACCGGTGCTGGTGGAGGCGGTGAAGGAACAGCAGAAAGAAATAACATCTCTGAAATCGGAAATGCAGGAGTTGAAACGGCTGGTGCAGGCGTTGGCGACTTCGAATAATGAGATTGCCACGTCCCGATAAGAATCGGGACTCGCAATGACTGTCATTCGGACAGTCTTCGTAGGTCAGGACCCTTGCCCTCCTGACTAGCGCAAGTAGTCAGGAGGGCAAGCCTCCTGACCTACGTCACTACTGCCCCATTTTGTCGAAACCATCCGCCGCGGCGGATTTCGACCTACTCGTCACAACCTCCCTGCAATATTTTCAATCGTGATGTCATCCACCATAACCACATCACGACAAGAGAGGGCGAAAGCAACAGCTTCGGCGACATCATTTGGCACCATCATTTTCTCGCGGGGCCAATTGCCGGGCATCGCTTCCCAAAGCGGAGTGTCAACTGAAGAGGGGAAAATATTGATTACTCTAATTCCTTTTGGACGAAGTTCTTCACGGAGAGCTTCCGCAAATCCGCGCAAGGCGAACTTGCTCATGCAATAGGCGGTGGCGTCCGGAAAAACATGCTTTGCCGCACCTGACAAAATATACACTATGGCGCTGCCCTTCTTAAGTCGAGGCAGGAACTTCTGCGTTATCAAAAACGGCGCGGTAACATTGACCGCAACAGTTTTGTTCCAATCATTAAGTGTCAATTCCGACAATGGCTTTTTCATGGGAATTCCGGCATTGTTAATTAGTGCATCAAGAGAAGTTTGTCCGACTCCTTGAAATAACTTCTCGCATCCTTCAGGTGTGCTAATATCGGCGATGATTTGAGTGGCTTGGCCGCCTTTGTTCCCAATCTCTCTCGAGGTATCCGCCAGTCCCTTTTGGTCACGGCCGTGAATGAAGATGTGAGAATCTTTGGAAGCCAATTTGAGTGCAATTGCTTTGCCAATGCCTTTACTGGAGCCGGTGATCAGAATATTTTGCATACGTAAGGAGTTGATTCAAGTCATTGCGAGCCCGCCAAGGCGGGCGTGGCAATCTCGTCTTTCAGATTTCAGACGACAAATCTCTCCATTCAGAATTAAATCGATTTATCAAGTCTATCTTTTTCTGCCTCTTCCATGACTTTATCTGCTTTTCTCGCGCAATGGCTACCTGTATATCATCGGCGACTTCATAGTATACTAACTTGTTCGCCTTGTATTTAGAGGTAAAATCGCTCCCAATACCTGCCTTGTGCTCAAATACTCTTCCAACCAAGCCGCTGCTGACACCGGTATAAAGCACTTTGTTTCTTTTGTTGGTCAATATATAGACGAACCCCTGTTTATTCATATCGGAAAGACGAGATTGCCACGTCCCGATAAGAATCGGGACTCGCAATGACTTAGTTTTGACGTTCCCAAAGAGAGATTGCCACACCTCGATAAGAATCGAGGTTCGCAATGACTTGCATTTTCCTTTCTAATACAAGACGAGATTGCCACGTCCCGATAAGAATCGGGACTCGCAATGACTTATTGAAAGCCGTTTAAGAATAAGATTACAGCTCCTTTTGTATTTCAAACAAATTATTCTCTGTCTCCCACAGCCGCAGTCCCCAAAGTTCAGCAGCCATCGAGTCCGAGAGCCGGTCCCACAACGATTGCACAATATTTTCACCCGTGCTGGGGCGTTCGGCGAAATCTTTGGTCTCAACATCGAGATGCTTGTAATTCCAGAGACTTAAAGCCGAATCCAGCTCGCGCTGCATTTCCTCAAGACTTTGAAGTGCGCCGGAAGTTTCATCGAGCTGGCCGGTAATGACGCATTCGACATCATAACGGTGGCCGTGCCCCTCGGGATTGTTGCATTTGCCGTACAGTTTCCCGTTTTGTTCTTTGTTGAGACTGGCGCTGTTTAAGCGATGAGCCGCGTAGAAAAACGATTTGATGCCCATCGTAAAGCGGCCGCCTTTGTGAAATTCGGCAAAGAAATCATCTTTCTCATAGAGCCGCACTTTTTTGACGGGCATTTGCTCGGAAAGTTCGTGAAAAATAGTTCGCGCCAAACATTCGGTGGTAATGGGAATATTTTGAAGTTCGGTTACTTCTTTATTCAGATTCCTGTGATTCCAGCGCTCCATGATTTCGTTTAGAGCCCGCCAGGCCTCGACTTCGCTGACCACAAGTCCGTGTTTGGCATCGGGGGTTCCCTCGACAGTGACAATAGCCCGATAATTATGGCCGTGCCCATGCGGCGATGCCGCCGAACCAAAAATGGCCTGATTTTCTTTGTCGGACAAATGCGGTGAATAAGTTGTACGCGCCGCCGAGAATCTCCCGGTGAAATGTCTTAGTATAGTCTTATTACTAAATGCCGTGGCGGCGCTGTCCGGGGAATCCAGTAAATGACAGCGCTCGAGTTTGGCCGAGAAATCGGTAAACAATGTGGAGGCTTCGTCCAACAGTTGTTTGGAAATGTTTTCAGGCGTCGGATTGACCCGGTGAAACGGAAGCGTATCGACATTGAGATATTTATGGTCATAGCGCGATTCGATGAGCGTGTTGATTTTTTCTTTAATCGTGCCGAGTTCGGCAATCATGCCGCTTTGTTCATTAACCGGTCCGACAAACCCAAACCAGGCGACAAAATTGTGGCCATGTCCGTGCGCTCCGCCGGCCTCATCGCCAAAAAACTGCCGATTCTGTTCTTTCGACCAGCCCGCTGTCTGAAGCCGGTGCGAAGAAGAGAAGTGGAATCGCTTGTTAAGCAGTAAATGCATCGCGGCTACTCCGAATGGATACCCAAGCGCAACAAGCTGAAAAACTCCGAACGGGTTTTGGAGTCGTTGCGGAAATCTCCCAAAACGCACGATGTCGTCATGACCGAGTTTTGTTTCTCCACACCGCGCATCATCATGCACAAATGCTGGGCTTCGATTACAACTGCCACGCCGGAGGCGTCAGTGAATTTTTGAATAGTCTCGGCGATTTGTTTAGTAAGCTTTTCCTGAATCTGAAGCCGCCGCGCAAAGACATCTACTATTCGTGCAATTTTGGATAAACCAATTACTTTCCCTTTTGGAATATAAGCGGCGTGGCACTTACCGATAAACGGCAGCAAATGATGCTCGCAGAGTGAGTACAGCTCTATATTCTTAACCAATACAATTTCGCTAGTATCCGACGGAAATATGGCGTCGTTGACAATCTTGGCAATGTCTTCCGTGTACCCCTTGGTCAAAAACTTCATCGCCTCGGCGGCCCTATTGGGGGTCTTTTTGAGGCCGTCACGATTGGGGTCTTCGCCGATGCCCTCGATAATTTTCCGGTAAAGCTCTTCCATTTATTTTAGCTCCATTAAGTTTCCAATATTTTCATTCAACCGACCGTCCAAATATGCCTTATGTGGAATATTATTCAACAGAATTCTTTAAGGCGGTTTCAATCAGAATGTCGAACTGAAATCAGATTATGACTGTGCTGTCGGGTGTCCCCACCCGACAGCTGCTGCAATTGGGCACTGGCTGTCAGGTGAGGACACCTGACAGCACCGAACACCCGTCGTTGCGAACCTCGATTCCGTCGAGGTGAAGCAATCTCACAATTTATTTTCGTTTGCCTTGCTTTTTCGACTTTTGCCCAGCCTGTTTCATTTTCAATATCTTACCGTGCATGGAAACTTCAAACTCCTTCGATTTCCCTTTGGGAATGCTCAAAGATTTCCACTTCGCTCCGGCAAAATGCTTGGCCAGAAAAACAATCTGGCCGACATGATAAGCGTAATGAGTTAGTTGACGATTGATGGCCTGCAAAACAGTATGCGGTTCGCCTCGAATAAGAATGGTCTTGCCTAACTCATCCTCTTTTAACGGCTCGATAGCGTCAAACACCAGTTTCCAGCCAGTTTCCCAGAGGTGCATTAGTGATTTTTTGGAATCGTCATCATATATTTCAAATTCGGTATCGCGATTCCGGTTTGGTTTTTCGCCGTCCGATGTCAGAAAATCAGTCCAGCGTGAGCGCATATTGCCGGCCATATGTTTGACAATCAGAGCAATGTTGTTGGCGTTTTTATCAAGCAGTTTGAAGAAATCTTTGTGGCTGATTTGAGCGATGGCATCCTCTCCCATTTTTTTGTATTTGCGAAGTTGGATGAGAGAATCTTTTAGGAATTCCTTCTCGAACATATTTCTTCCGTTTCTATTTTTCTGAAAGCAAGTTTTTCAAATCCAATGGCCGAGTGTACATATCGATTTCTCCATCGGGAGTCTTTGGCCAGGTGATTTTAGGACGGTCCCAATACAGCTCCAGACCGTTTCCATCGGGGTCGCGCAAATAAAGGGCTTCACTTACTCCGTGATTGCTGGCGCCTTCTAAACTTATATTGGCATCGCGTAATCTTCGAAGCGCATCGCCCAATGCCGCACGAGTGGGATAGCGAATGGCAAAATGATAGAGTCCGGTAGTGCCACGAGGCGGAGGTGTTCCTCCATTACTTTCCCAGGTATTCATTCCTATATGATGATGATATCCTCCGGCAGAAACAAAGGCCGCCTCGGAGCCAAAGCGTTGGGTCAATTCAAAACCAAGAATGTCACAATAGAATTTGAGTGAACGCTCGATATCTGCCACTTTCAAGTGAACGTGGCCGATGTCTACGCGGGGATCGATTGGTTTATTTGCTGAATTCATAATATGGTTCAGAACTGTTTAATGCGACCGCCAGTGAAAACTTGACTATGCCAGCTGGGAGACAGGGATTCTACAACCTGCCTTTTCTGTTGCCTTTTGACATTCAACAAAATAGCCGCAATTCGTTGAATCTTCAAGCTTTAAGTTGCGTCAAGTTATGTGAGTATCGTGGTTAGAAAACGGTTAGAAAATTGAGGCCGAAATGACTGAATTCCTTTGTGAATCTCGGTTCATTATATTCACTAATCAACGATTGTGACAAAAAAGGAGCAGTGTAATTGCATTGCAAGCGGAGCAGAGCGGAGCGCGACTGGCGCCGGCTTCGTTATCAGAAAGAATGCGTCAGGCGACCAATTACCAATCGTCCCAGTCTGGGCGCCCCGACAAACTCGTTGTGCTGGTTATTAAGAATATTCTGAATCGTTAGTGTTAAGTGAGTGGCCGGCAGAAACTGCCAATCAAAATTGGCGTCAAGGACGGCAAATGATCCAACCGAGCTGCCGATAAACGGACTGACCATATCAAAGGCATCGACCCAACGCAAACGAGAATCCGCCATTAACTTCCATTTTTGATTGGTGTAACGTAACTGAATCCCGTATTTATGCTTTGGAGCGTTCAGGTAGATGTCGTGAACCTGGTCAGTTCCTTTGGCAAAGAAATTTTTTGACACATATGAATATGTGCCGCGAAATGCCAGGAAGCGATTTAACTGAACGTCCACTGCAAAATCAGCACCGTAGAATGTAATTTCACCAAAATTGCGGTACGTTATTAAAACAGCCGACGGGTCGAGCACTTCAATTGGGTTGGCGGTTCCAAAGGGAATAGCGGCCGCACCCGAAGTAAACATCACCGTTAATTCATCAACTGGCGTACCATTGCCATTGCCGCCGCACGACGCCAGATCCAGCTGGTCGAGGACTGCCTGATCGGAAGCACTGGCACTGTCGTATGCGTTAGCAAAATTGCCCGCCAATACGGACTGCAACGTTACCGGATCAAGAAAGACATTAGGCGTCTCTACAGTAAGAGGGCCGATAAAATCAAATTTCCTGGTAGCGTACACATCGGCGCTAATCTGAATTCTATCATTGACAATCCCCTTGTAACCGATTTCGAAAGTCTCTGTGATTGTAGGTTTCAAGGGATCGATATCGGCAATATCATCCCGTGTAGTCGGTTCAAATGCCTTGTTGTCCGGATTAAAAGTCATTAGACTGTTGTTTACGCCGCTGACAGTTGTATTTACCACATTTTCCACTGCTGTTATAAAAGAGTCAATCCCTGCCGAGTCAAAACCACAGTTAGACAGAGTGTCGGGTAAACTGGAGATCACCACCCCACGTCCAAGCTGCCACATAACGTTGGTGAAGACCGGATCGTTGAAATCAATAAAGTCATTTGACGATAGTCCCCGCGGATCCAGCGGTGCGAACGAAGAGCGAAAACGCGGATTCCCGTTAGCATCAAAGCTCCAGTGAAACCCCGTACTGGGAACGCCCTGCACGCGAATATCAATGGCCGGGCTAAACCCTAGCTCCGACTCAAATGCGGCGCCCACCTTAAAAGGATCCTGTTCCTGGAGAACATCAAGGTACAGGCTATTATTGTCCGGCGTCTGGAAGGCCCGGTTGTAAGTACCACGCAGGCTTTGGTCTCTGTTGGGCTGGCAGACAAGTCCCAGGCGCGGCGACCAGAAAACTTCGTCCAGTCTATCGTGATGGTCAAGACGCAAGGCGCCGACTAATCTGAACATATCAGAAAGATTGTAGTCCGCTTGAGTGTACACGCCCACTTCGTCAGTGTTGTCACTCTCTTCATTCCGGCCGTTGATGGTAGCTTCGGTTTCCGGACGAGTAAAGAGGGCATCAAGACCATATGTGAAGCCAAGTCTGTCGGATGGGCTGTAGCGGTGCTGGATTTGTGCAGCCCACAGCTTGGACCGATCGACAACAAGCTGGCCGGAACGCAACAGGTACGTGTCGCCGGCGTCACTGGCATTAACATAGGTCTGCATAAAAAGGTCCTTGTATTTCATTCTGGCCTGGGTATACCAATTGGTCCAGTCAATTGCTTGGGCGGCGCCTATCCCGGTAAGTTCAATGTTGTTGGCCTGGTTGAAACCGCCGTTAACAATGAGTGAAGTATTATTATCGAGGAGAAAGTCGACCCGTCCTTCCCCGGAAATCTTCTTAAGGTTGAAGTTACGCTCGTTCGGTATGGTATCGCTTTCAAAAATTGGTCCCGAAACACTCGGTCGGAAAAATCGTATCGAGTCCGGCTCGAGCGGATCCTGTTCCTTCCAATCAAGCCCGCGGTAATACTGTCCCGTGACCTTGTATCCTACACGGCCATTGTAACTGCCGGAATGGCGAAATGAGCCGGTGAGAACTCCACGTTCGCCGCCCCCCATCGAAACAGTAGTTCCGTTTTCGGCAAACGGTGACTTTGATAGCATGTGCAACACGCCGGTCGCCGCGTTGGGACCGTATAGCGCCGAGCCCGGCCCGCTGACGACTTCAATGCGCTCAATATCTTCGTTGGGAGTGGGAATGAAGTGATAAGCGTTAAATCGCAAAGACGGTACGCTGGCGATACGATTGTCAACCATCACCAGCAAAGCGCCGGAGAATATATTATTGAAACCCCGGACTACTATGTTGGATTGATTTAGGCCGGTCGTAGCAACATCGACTGCAGGCATACCCTTTATATGTTCTGTAGGCGTAAGTGTCGCTCGCGTGCCTGCCTCGCTTTCATTGACCACATGGACAGCCGCCGGTGCGTCCACAAGTTTTTCAGGCGTTCGAGAAGCTGTGACAGAGATGCTTTGCAAATCTATCACCAGCGCTGTCAACGAGACATCGTGCGTCAAATTTTCATCAGCTGTGACTCGCACCTGGAAGGAGCCGGTAGAAAAACCGACAAACGTGACCGTTACGACGTACTCTGCTGCCGCCAAATTAGACAAAATGAAATTACCTGTATCGTCGGCCGCCGCAGTTATTGATTCTGCTCCGCCTTCAATCGGTCGAACTGTGACCGTAGCTCTGCCGAGTGCTGTGCCGTCCAATTGACTCGTAATCTGTCCAGAGATAGTGGCCGCTTCCGCTGTTACAATCAGAACAGGTATGCTCATGACCATGACAACAATCGTAATAATACCAAGCCCTGTTCTATAGAAGAACATACGCCCTTTTAGATCACCCTCTTCACCGTTTTAGACGCAGCTGTCCAAGAATTAAAGTACTGCAACTGAAGTCTCTGCTTTGGATTTTGATTTGCTTCTTAGATAACATTGAGTTTAGGCTGCGATTCACAAAAAATCAAGCGTTTTCGGAGTCTGAATGACGTCAAACCACGCCGCTTTTGCAGAAGTAAAACCTTTGTTTGTAATTAGAACCTAACTATTATAGAACGATTGAGCTGCTTCGGATTGACGCCACTGGTTAATTAGAGTATTTTAGAGAAGAAATTTGATTTCCGGAAAGTAATGCCTGTGCCAAACAGCGGTCAAACTGACCATCTTCAAGTTGCGGTCAATGAATTACAAGCTATCAACTCACTCATAGAACGCATCTGCTCCGTACGTGAGACCAATCACATCATGTCCATTATTATAAATGAATTAGTCAAGCTAACCCAGGCCGACCAGGGAGTCATCAGCCTGCTGCCATCAGGTGACCAGACCAGTGGGAGAACTATCGTTCGGACCCGCCCTCAAGTTCCGGAAGAATTGCCATATCGTGTCAGCGAACAATTGTCAGGCTGGGTGCTGAAACATCGAGTTGTGCTTTTGGTAAATGATCTGGACCGCGATGACCGGTTTAGTAATCTGTCATCGGAAGGAGGACAGTTCAAGTCCCTTATCTGCGCCCCGATGATTGTCCGCGGAGATGTGGTTGGACTAACCAGCCTGGTTAGACGGAGTGCCAGAGCGCCTTTCAGTGATGCTGATGTTCGACAGACAGGGATCATAAGTTCGCAGTCGGCACAGATATTAGCCAACGCCCTTTTAATGGAAGAGCTGGCCAGAAAGAACGAACTTTTGCAAGAATCTCAAAGTCGTCTTGAAGAAGAAAACGTGCGGCTGACAGATGTTATCGCCGACAGCTTTGCATTTGAAGGAGTAATTGGTCATTCCGAAGCCATCCGTAACGTGCTGGCTCTGGCTTCCAAAGTATGCAGCAACAATTCTCCCGTATTGATAACCGGGCCGACGGGAACCGGCAAGGAGCTCATTGCCCGTGCTATACACTACAATAGCCGCCGCCGCAACGGAGCCTTTGTAGTAAAAAACTGCGGAGTTAAAACCGATACGCTGCTTGAATCAGAATTGTTCGGTCATGTCAAGGGAGCATTCACCGGAGCCCACCGTGATAAACCAGGACTGTTTCGCGAAGCCAGCGGTGGTACCATATTTCTCGATGAGATCGGCGATGCGCCAATGTCCACCCAGATGGCCATTTTACGCGTTATCGAAGACGGCGAAATCCGGCCCGTCGGCGCGTCCCGCCCGGAGCACGTCGATGTGCGAGTACTCTCCGCCACCAACAGCGATCTGAAACAGGCGATGGAGAGTAAAGAATTCCGGAGTGATTTGTTTTACAGAATTAACGCAGTAACGATCAACTTGCCTCCCCTGACAGAACGTCGTGACGACATCCCACTTCTGGTCGAGCATTTTCTGAAAAAACAAAGCATTCGGATGCAAATCGAAAACTTGTCAATAACGCCGGAGGCTCTCAAAATGCTCCGGCAATACTCCTGGCCCGGGAATATCAGACAACTTGAAAACGAAATCGAGCGGGCCACTTTGATTTGCGACACTGGTGGACTGATTGACGTTTTGGACCTTTCGGAAGAAGTGCGGCGTGGCGCCGGCGAAACAGTCTCGGCAGGAGACGGCGGTCAGATGCGCGGCGCAGTGGAGAAACTGGAACAGGAGATGATTGTTAAAACTCTGCAGGAAAACGGCGGCAATATCCAGAAGAGCGCCCGCTTACTCGGACTAACTCGCAAGGGATTAAAGGACAAGATGGCTCGTTACGGTATATCAGCTCAAGATTCCGAGTGATCGCCACTTTCGAGAAGCCGCTGAAATCTACGATGATTATGCAACGGTTGCCACAAGGGGTCCATCTTAAAGAAGGCAGGAGACATAAGACCGGAACTTTTCTGCAATTCCTCCAGTAATTTGATGGCATCCTCATATTGCTCAAAAATTACCAGGACTTCTGCCAGATTGAGAGTAAGAAATAGGGCGTCAAAGGCATCACTCGAAGGTGGCAGGAGTTCGAGAGCGCGAGTCGCATTTTCCAATGATCTCTGCTTAATATGCAGTCCGGCCCAGGCCAGACCCAACGAACTAAGGAACTGAGGATCATCGGAACGTTGCATTATCTTTCGTTCGAGGATGACTCTTGCCGAATCGGCGTATACCCTCTCCAATAGTTCATTATGCTTCAGGCGATTAGTTTGAGACAGGAAAAGCAGGTAGGCCACTGTGTCTGAAGCCGGAGTGACATTCAAGCCGGTGTAGTCACTATCCGGATATAGAAATCTCAAAAGCCAATAGTAGAATTTCGACTGGGTCAGGTCAGTCACGGCAGAGGCGTTTTCAAATACTCGTCGCGCGGCCTTTACGTCGCCGTTATGAATAATCGGCAGCCAAGTCCGAAAAACCTGAATGAAAGCGTCATCCGGCGCCAGTGTGGCCGCCTGTTCTGCATATTTTTCAGATTCGACAAATTGACCCATCATCGCATGGGTTAGAGCCACATCTAAAGCTTTCAAATGAGAGCGAGGATCGAGTTCGAGCGCTTTAGAGAATTCGATGACGGCTTTCTCAATGTCACCCTGCCGACGGTGGACAGCGGCAACAGCATTTATAAGATCGCTATTGCCGGGGTCAAGCCGAAGCCCTTGTTCGAACTGTTCCAACGCCTGGATGAAATTACGGTCGCAGTGATAGTAGCAGTAACCTAAGGCTTCGTATCCAGCGGGCAAGTCTGGCCGCAGCTGTTGCGAGCGATTGGCGGCGGCAAAAGCGTTTTTGCAACGCTGTTCAGATCGGTCATAGTATTCCCAGAACAAACTGGCTTCGCTGCGGGCGAGCATGGCATAAGCGGCGCTGAACGTGGAATCGATTTCTACCGCCTTCCGGTAAAAATTGGCGGCAATCTCAATATCGTTACGGTTCCAGCCGCGGTAGAAGTACACATTACCCCGCAAGTAGTAATCATAGGCAGCGAGACTGGTAGTCGGTGAAATCGGTGGCGAAGCAGTTGAGTCAGAGTCCATCGCCAAATTGAGAGCGACCACAACCGCCAGGGCCACTTCTTGCTGCAAATCGAAAACATTTTTCAGGTTCCGGTCGTACGATTCGGTCCAGACGTTTACATCATCAGCCACTCGGACCAGCTTGGCGTTTATACGCAGCCGGTTCCCGGATTCTTTCTCCCAATAAATGGTCCCTTGCAGGAGATAGCCGGCCCCAAGCTCTTCGCCGATCTGACGAGTCCTCTTCTTAGTATTTTTGTACAACATACTGCTTTCTCGGTTGATGACTTCAAGACGGCGATTGCGCGCCAAATGAACCGTAATAGCATCCGTAATACCGTCAGAAAAGTATTCGTCGGCAGGCAGGCCAAGGTTTTGAAACGGCAGCACGGCCAGCTTCATATAGGTGGGTGATGGTGGACAGCTCTTGACGAAAAACCCTACAGAAGCGGCGCTTAAAAGCAGCAACAGAAAAGCAGCACTTATCATTTTCCGGCGCCGGGTTTGCCATCGTTGGTAGAAGCTAAATGCTCCTTCTGTTCGGTCGATGACAATTTTTTTCAGGTCTTCGCACACTTCATCGGCATTCTGATAACGCTTCTGTGGATCTTTTTCGAGGAGGCGATTGACGATTTCCTCAAGACCTGTTGGCAACCCTTTAACCAGACTTGAAAGAGGGGGTGGCGATTCGTTGATAATTGAGTATGTCGCGGCGGCAATGTAATCTCCGGCGAAAGGACGCTGGCCGCTGACCATCTCATAAAGCACGACTCCAAAGGAAAACAAATCAGCCCTTTGGTCAAATTCCCTGCCCTGCAATTGTTCCGGTGACATATAGCTGGGAGTTCCGGGAGTCACATGCATCTGGGTTTCCGTTGCCAGGCCCAGCGCTTTGGCTATGCCAAAATCAAGAATTTTTACCTGCCGGTTGTCATCAATCATTATGTTCCCGGGTTTTATGTCGCGGTGTACCAATCCCTTCTTATGCGCCACCTGTAATCCATCGCATATTTGTATGGCCACGGCGATGGCATCGGCAATATCCAATTGTTTGTCTGCGATAGCATCAGCCAGTGACTTCCCTTCCAAGTACTCCATCGAAAAGAATGGACGTCCCTGGTATTCACCGACGTCGTGAATAGTTACAACTCGGGGGTGATTTAGAGCTGCCGCCATTTGGGCCTCACGAACAAAGCGGCTTCTGGCAGTAGGGTCATTGAGAAACTGTTCGCCGAGAAACTTCAAGGCCACTTTCCGGTGAAGTTTGGTGTCATCGGCCAGATAAACTTCGCCCATTCCGCCGGCGCCAATCTTAGACAATATCCGATAGTGCGAGAACTCTCTCTCGAACGGGATTAACTCACTGGTTTCGTTGGCGTCTTCGTTCATAATGCTGGAGATAATATCAACAAGGAAAGAAAATTACCCAAAAGCTCTATTGCCTGCAAGTAGTAAAAAAACTTCAAACCGATAATGCGGCGGCGAAAAGTGCGGGCTGACTGATTAGTGTGTGACCACCAGTGGGTAATAGGTAGCCACTTTTGAGGGTCAACACATCGCTGGGAAACAATCATAATCTCTTATTGGATATGGTGCTACGTAACGGCAATAACTTTTCGGCATCGGAATTGCAAATAGACTTGGCGGAGATGTAATGGAAACGCTAATGCAATCATCGAGGAATACATGTCCCGATACATCCTGTTAACCGGCGCCACCGGAAATATTGGTGCGAGACTCGTTGTTGAATTATTGAAGGATGACGCAATTGAGCGCATAGCCCTGCTTGTTAGGGGAGCCAATGATGACTACGCCAGATGGCGCGCTGTTCAGATTATTGAAGAGACGGCCCAGGGTGTTCTGCCGCCAGATTGGCAAAACCGAATTGTGGTTTTGGCAGGTGACATTACACGTGAACAAATTGGACTGTCAATAACTGATTATGACGAATTGATTCACCGAGTCACTCATATCATCCATAGCGCGGCTGTAACTTCGTTTGTTCAATCGAGCCCGGAAGCTCTCAAGAACAACTATGGCGGAACTGTCAACGTATTGACGCTGGCCAGACAGTGTCATGAACTTGGCCGCTTGGAGAGTGTTGGTTATGTCAGCACGGCCTATGTCAACAGCCCTGGCGACACCTTGATACAAGAAAATGTGCTGGCTCAACGCTCTCATTTTTTCAACAGTTATGAACTGTCCAAATGGGAAGCCGAACGCTATGTCCGCTCAATGATGCATACATTGCCCGTGATGATTTTCCGTCCCAGCATAGTCCTGGGAGATGCTATTACCGGCTACACGGGCGGTCATAATATCGCTAACGTACCGATGAAGTATATGTGTTCCGGTCAAGCATGCTGGCTGCCCGGCAAAGCCGACACATCTCTGAACATTGTGCCTACGAACTATGTTGTTGCTTCGATTTGTCACATCATGAGAAAAAAGTCAAACGCCGGCCAAACTTTTCATTTAGTCGCCAGCCGAACAAATACCATCACCTGCCAAAAATTCGTTTTTGGGGTGCAAGGTTATCTGAAATCGCGCAATATCTATGCCGGTAAGGTCAGATTCATTTCCGCGATACCTTTCTCTAGGCTCCCCGGAAAACTGCCCGATCACATTAGTCTTATTTACCGGATACTTGGCGTTTTCTCGCCATACATGTCGAATAATTGGGCATTCGACGATTCCAATACGCGGGAAGCCCTCCGGCTAAGCGGCATAAAATGTCCGCGACCTGCAGCCTACCTCGATACAATTCTGGACTTCTGTTTACGCACTCACTGGGGTAAGAAGCTAAGGAAAACGGCATGAAAGAGAATTAAACGCATGCAAATTGCAGTCATAGCCAACCCTTTGGCGGGCCGAGGCAGGGCCGCCGCAGCGTTAACGAGCCTAAGAAAAGCGCTGGGGAATCATCTGGTCCAATTGGTGACGACGTCATCAAGCGAACAATCAACCATATTAGCGAGAGCCGCTGCAAGAGCGGGAGCTGACACCGTAGTTGCTGTCGGAGGCGATGGAACCGTAAATGCCGTTTCTAACGGTCTTGCAGGTACCGGCTGTCGCCTGGGAGTTGTCCCGCTTGGCACGGCCAATGATCTGGCGAGTTGCTTCAGTATTCCATTGAAGATAGAAGCCGCCGCCGCGGTCATACTGGCAGCAGTTGTTCGACCGATAGATATGATTCGAGTTAACGGCTGGCATTTCCTCACGTGCGGTGGCATTGGCTTTCCTTGTGAAGTCATCAGGCTCGTGGAACGATTGCGGCGGGGCAATCCCCTCTTAAGGACTTTGTGTCGTCGCAGCGGCGCAGCAATTTACGCAACTGCGGCGGCGTACCGCCTGCTCAACGGTGTGGTATCATCCATGCAGGTCTGTATTGAGACTGAAAAGATTAATCGAAATGTCGCTGCTCACACGGTTATCATTGCCAATCAACCTCGATTCGGCAGACGATTTTGCGTTGCGCCAGGCGCCGACAACTGTGATGGGCAATTAGACGTTTGTTTGTTTGGCGACACCAAATCAAAGACCAATATCCTCCAAAACATTCTTGGAACGATACGCGGGACTCATGCGAAAAATCCGGGTGTAGAGTTGTTTCGTGCCAGTCGCATTGCTGTTCATACTGAAGAGGAAACAACATTCTTTGGGGATGGCGAAATGCAGCTCCGGGCATGCTCGTATTACATCGAAGTGGTCCCACGGGCGATCAATGTCATCTGTCCTTGAATTGACCAGCTTGTTTTCATCCGTTTTCGTTCTAATCAATTAGTTTCCCTGGATATTAAGTTGTCGCTGGTTAGCAAGTAATCATTCGCTCTCCGTCAGTTTGATTCAACATCTGTGAATGATTCTATTGAATGACAATACGTTGTGGAAGACAAGAGTCTCCCTGGTATTAACGGCACAGCCGTTGCTATTACTTTTTATAGAGAAAGAGAAAACAAGGAAATTGAATCGAACAGGACGGAAGAGATTAATGATGCCAACTTACAATGCCCAAATAGCAATGATTGGATTTATCCACCGGCTGCGTGTCTATTTTCGTGAAATGTTTCCACTGCCCGCGAGAATGCTGAATGCAGTCTTGTTGTTCATCAGTTTCAGTACCATGCTCACCATAGTTTGTGGCATATCGGCAGAGTTTGATTGGCGTCTGATTTTTGTCGGCAGTTTCAATGCCTTTGTCATTGTACTGATATTGCGCCTGATGGATGAACTTAAAGATCTCGACATCGACCGTCGCTTGTTTTGCGAAAGATCGGTCCCCTCCGGCAAAGTTCAGGAATCGGATATCAAGTTCAGTTTGATTATTGCAGTTGTCCTGTTCGTGCTGGTGAATGCGATTGTTCAGACGGCCTTCTGGTCAGCGCTCGGTCTGCTAACGTACAGCTTTCTCATGTTCAGGTACTTCTTTATGCCGAGCAAACTAAGCGGAAAGCTTTTGGTTAATCTGACGACCCATAATCCGGTAGTAGCGCTGCTATTGCTTTATTTCATACATTTACATGCTTCGTGGTACAGCCCGAAAACCGAAACAATATTTCAATTTCAATCTATCGTGCTCGTCGGTATGTACTGGGGGCTCTTCTTATCATGGGAAATCTCCCGCAAGATCCGTTATAGTCACGAGGAAAATGAATATGTGACCTACTCCCGGATTTTCGGTCGAACCGGCGCAACCCTGATATCGGGATTAGTCCAGACATTTAGTTTTGGGGCCGGTCTCTGGTTGTCGTATCACTTCGGTCTGTCACCGATTTATGTCGGCGTCCTTTTGATTGGCTTCATTACGCTGGTGATTACCTATGTGCGCTTTCTTCGATTGGAACTTCCCAGCAGCCGGCAGCTCAAATTGGCTTCGGAACGGTACGCCGCGATAGTGATGTCGGCGCCGCTAATCGATCTGCTCGTAAAAGGAATAATTGAAAATGTATCCTTTTAGAAACGGCATCTGCTGCAGTGAATCATGGTCTCCATTTTTAACCAGGAGAAAGGTCGGGGGCAAAGGTCTGAACCTGTACCGTCTTCAACGCGCCGGATTCTGTGTGCCTCGCTGGCTGGTAGTGTCCACTTCAGTATTCGAAGAAGTATCAACTGAATTTCGAAACGAAATAAAACGACTCTTGGACAGTATTGACTTTACCGACAATCGCTCCGTTGAAAAAGTTGCAACTCAATTTAGAGTTCTTTTTACAGGGGCTTCATTTCCCCATAGAGTTGAGCAGCAACTGCAAGAATTATTCCATTCCTATTTTGAGCATGCACCCGCACTGGCAGTAAGATCATCTGTTGCGGACGAAGATTCACATACAGACTCTTTTGCCGGACAGATGGACAGCTTTTTAAATGTCGCACCTGAACAAGTAATTGATACCATCAAGAAGGTGTGGGCGTCGGCGTATTCAGCCAGATCACTCTGTTATCGCCATCACAAAGGGCTGGATTTCAGCTCAATCAAGACTGCAGTAATTCTCCAGGAGATGGTTCAAGCGACACGCGCTGGCGTTATGTTTACTCGTGACCCACAAATGCACCAACAGGTGTGTGTTATCTCTGCAGCGTGGGGACTGGGTGAAGGCGTAGTAAATGGCAGCGCCGATACAGACACTTATCGCATGGATTGGAGCGCTGCCAATTTCCACCATATCCCCCACGGACAGGAGCATCAATTCGATGCAATTATTGGGTCAAATGGAAATAGCAATGGGAAAGCAAAGGGAAATGGAAACGGAAATGGAACACGAACCGCTGCCCTGCGAAACGGGTCCACATTGAATGACCGTGAAGTGCGGCAATTGCGCGAAATTGGTAAAGATATCGAGCGCTGTTTTGGACACCCGCAGGATATCGAATGGGCATTTGATGAACGGGGACGACTCCATATTCTCCAGTCTCGTCCGATAATTTTCACAGCTCATCAGCCGGAAAAGTCGCCTGCCACGATCTGGGACAATTCAAACATAGTCGAAAGCTACCCCGGTTTAACTTTACCTCTCACCTTCAGCTTTATCAGAGAATGCTATGAGACAAGCTTTCGCAAGGCCACGCTGGGATTTTTAATCAAACGCAAAGAATTAACTGAACACCTGCATATTTTTAGGAATATGGTCGGTCTGCTCGATGGACGCGTCTATTACTGCCTGCTGAACTGGTACAAGATGCTGTCTTTTCTGCCTGGTTTTCAAAAGCACAAGGCGTCCTGGGACCAAATGATTGGCGTCTCAAAAAAGTCCTCCTATGCACCGAGTCGCCTCTCACTGATAAACAGAATCTATTCCATATTGATGGTGTTCATTCGCCTCGCCACCGTTCGTGCGAATGCCAGGCGATTCTTCCGTCACTTCGACCGCGCCTACGGAAAGTTTCGACAATTAGACTATAAGAGATATAACGAAGCTGAGCTAATTACAGTCTATGAAACGCTCAAGAACGAGTTCTCAAAAAAGTGGCATCTGACCCTGTACAACGACTTTTGTGCCATGAAGTATTACGAATGGCTGAAATGCCTGTGTCAAAAGTGGATTCCGCAGGGTGGCCCCAACCTCTACAACGACCTGCTGTGTGGTGAAAATGAAGTCGAAAGCGTTCAGCCCATCTCCTCGCTGCTTTCAATCGCAGTTCAAATAAAAGAAGTCCAGCGCTATCAGTTGCTTTTTCAAGAAAACGATGACGACCGCGTCTTTTCGAAAATTCAATCCGATCAGCGGTATGTAGTTTTGAAAACCGCCCTTCATTCTTATCTGGATCGGTTTGGCGACCGCGGATTGGAAGAACTTAAGCTTGAGAACCACTCATTTAGGGAATGTCCGGAGTCCTTGATAACTCTCCTCCGCGAGTACAGTCGCCGCAACCTCAATTTCCAAGACATGCACCAAAATGAAAGACATATTCGGGATGATGCCGAGCAAGTCGTTCGCAAAGAACTTAGGCGGCCATGGCAGCGTCTATTGTTCGGAGTGGTACTCGCCAACGCCCGGGGGGCAATTGCCGGCCGCGAGAACATGCGCTTTGCCAGGACACGACTGTTTGGAATTATGCGGCGCCTATTTCGTCGAATGGCCGAGCGCCTGGTGTCACTCGGTGTACTCCGGTCACCCGAAGATCTGTACTACCTGACTGTTCAAGAGATATTTGACTTCATTCGCGGGGCATCTGTCACCCGTCATTTGCAGGCAGTGGCCGACCTAAGGCGCTATGAATATACCAAGTTCACCGAACAGCAGCCGGACAGCAGAATAATCACCAACGGAATTCCGTACCTTCAGTCCTTAGCTTCTGTTCCGGAAAAGTCGGCCCCTGCCAGTAAACTACAGGGCACCGGCTGTGCATCGGGAATCGCCGAAGGCACCGCCTGGGTCGTGACGGATCCGTCCCGACTGCCGCCTTACGATGATTGCATTCTGGTAGCGCGCTCAACTGATCCCGGTTGGATTTTTCTAATGATTCAATCACGGGGCATAGTCGTTGAAAAAGGAAGTCTGCTTTCGCATACGGCTATTGTCGGTCGTGAACTCGGCATTCCCACGGTAGTCGGAGTCGAAGGAGCAACCACAGTCATTCGTCAGGGCAGCCGCCTGTGCATCAACGGCGAAACCGGGGAGGTCGTGTGTCGATGACGAGTTTTACATTTGATTCGGAATCAATTGACCGATTCGTGCGCTTTGGCTATGACTTGTATGCCGACGATTCAAAGTGGATTCCTCCATTCGAGTCCGAAGTTCGGCGCTTACTATCGCCGGAGTTCGAGTTTCATCAGATCAATGGTAACGCGCACCGCTGTTTTTTGGCTCTTTCAGGTCGCCAGGCAGTAGGACGTGCTGTGGCCTGTCTGAATTCTGACCTTAAAGACAAAGATGGTGAGCCAGTCGGGACGATCGGCTTCTTTGAAGCGATCAATGACTATCGTGTCGTGGAGGATCTGCTTGATGACGCAGTAGGTTGGCTCCGCCAACAAGGCAATGTCAGGAAAATCTGGGGACCGATGAACTATGATATCTGGCATGGCTATCGTTTTATGACAGCAGGTTTCGATCAAGACCCGTTTTACGGTGAACCTTACAACAAACCTTACTATCCCGAAATATTTGCCCGTTACGGGTTTTCCCTGAAAGCGGAGTGGGATACGGTCGAGGTTAACGGTCGCGATATTCTCAAGAAGATGATCGCACGCGGCGCCGATCGTCACCGGTATCTCAAAGAGCGTGGGTATCGCTTTGAACCCTTCGACCCCAACGATTGGGATAACGAGGTGACAAAACTTCAAGAGGTCATGTCCAAAAGCTTCTCCGGATTCCTAGGTTATACGCCCATTTCTAATTCCGAACTGTTGAGACTGCTCCAGTTGGCCCGACAGGGGATCAAGCCCGAAATGTTCATTTTTGTACACAATGATTCAGGAGAGTTGGCCGGTTTTGCCGCAGGGTTTCTTGAGCTCGGTGATGCCGTCCGCTCAATGCGCGGTCACACCGACTGGCGTGCCCGAGTGCGATTTATGAGGAAGCGCCGTCATGCTGATTGCGTCAACTTTTATATCGGGGGGATAAATCCCGAAGAGATCGCTCGCCGAAGTGGTCTCGGAAGGGCCGGGTTCTTTGCTGTAATAAACGCGGCCCTCGACGCAGAATATGACAGGATTATGTTAACTCTTCGGTTGAAAGGGAACGCCGCACATGCTCTGGCTGCTCGCGGCTCTCCGAAGCCACAGCGCGAGTATGCATTGTTTGAGGTGACATTATGAAACCGCTTTTTGACATCCACTACTATGACCGTTACGACGGGCAAATTAAACAGGAAAAAGTCTTCGCCGCCTCCTTTCTGAACTGGTCTTACAATACCCGGTTCGGTCGTATGCTAACGCAGATGGTTCTTTCAAGACGGGCCGTGTCCCGTTTGGTCGGCTGGCTGTGCCACAGAAGATTCAGTCGTCATATCATCTGTCCGTTTGCCAAATGGTCGCAGCTTGATTCGACTGATCTTCCGTGCAATTTGGCTAAGTTTCAATCCTTCAGTGAATTTTTTACTCGAAGTATGGCCCTGGGGCAAAGAACAATTGCCGGTAACGATTTGGTATGCGTATCACCAGTGGATGGCAAGGCTTATGTCATACCGGCTCTGAAGACAGATGAGTCTTTGCGTATAAAACGCTGCATCTTCAACCTGTCGCGCCTTCTTAACGATCGAGCCACTGCACAAAAGTTCGATGGCGGTACGGCAGTAATATTCCGGCTTTGCTTGAGCGACTATCACCGAATCCATTTCCCTGTCTCCGGAGTGCCCGATAAGGCAGTTGCAATCGACGGCAGGTGTTATGCCGGCGGGCCGTACGATGATACATCACAGGTACCGTTCTATTCCGAAAATGTCAGAATGATAACAAAAATAAATTCGAAAAGTTTCGGCGACGTGGCCATGGTGGAAATTGGCGCTTTTACCGTCGCTTCAATCGTGCAAATATATAAGTCGGGGGTGAATGTCAAACGTGGCGAGGAAAAAGGGCGGTTCGAACCGGGGGGGTCAACTGTGGTGCTGGTCTTTCAACAGGGTGCTATTAACATAGACACCGAACTCCTGAAGTACTCACACCAGGGAATTGAAACGCGCGTGCGTTGCGGTGATTCGATCGGACGCACCGCTTGTGTTGATTGGAGGCACGCTTGACCATTTCTTACTCACAATGCTGGGAAGACCCGAATCTGTTGAGACAGGCGCTAGAGATTAATTCCGATGATGACGTTTTGTCAATTGCTTCAGGCGGCGACAACAGCTTTGCACTTTTACTTGCAAATCCACGAACACTAACCGCTATCGACTTTAATCCCGCGCAGATCCACCTGGTTGAACTGAAAATGACCGCCATGAAATACCTTAACTACCAAAACTTCGTGCAATTTGTGGGGGCGAGGCCATGCGAAGATCGCTTGCGCATTTTCCATGAATTGATTCCACATCTTAGTGTTTTGACCGCAGACTTCTGGCTAAAACATTTGACCAACGTGCAGGAGGGTATTATCGGATGCGGGCAGTTCGAATTTTACCTTAGAACTTTCCGGCGCTTTGTGCTGCCGCTGATTCATGACTCTCACACCATTCAGGAACTACTTTCATCATCGACTTTGGAACAACAGCTACAAGTATACCGCGAAACGTGGAATACTCGTCGGTGGCAATGGCTTTTTCGAGTGTTTTTCGGACGTTTTTTAATGTCGCATTTAGGTCGCCGCGCTGAATTTTTCAGATATATAGGTAACATTAATATCGCTCGCACGCTGTACTACCGGGTCCAAAATGGACTCACCCACGTACCCATTGGCGAAAACTTCTTTGTTGAGTATATTCTGACAGGTCATTACGGAAATCTCGAGAACGCTCCGTCCTATCTGCATCCTGTCCATTTCCACACTATCAAAAGTCGACTCGACCGAATGGACCTGGTTTGTACAAGCCTTCTTCCCTGGCTGTCTTCCCGTCGGGGAGGTGCTTTCTCTAAATTCAATCTCTCCGATGTGTTCGAGTATATGTCCGAAGTTGAAGTGGAGCAGACACTCGGAGAAATCATCCGGGTATCACGACCGGGAAGTCGCCTGGCATACTGGACATTGTTCGCAGACCGCATGGTGCCAACTGCACTAAAAAAACAGCTTGAGTACAACCTAGATGTGATGGCGAAGTGTCCTACCCTCAACCGCAGCTTCTTCTACGACCAGTTTCTGACCTGTCAAATCGGACAGGAGGCAGCGTAATGGAAATGTTTGCACTCATGAGTCTGCGATCGCAACCGCTTAGAATGATACTAAGCATCGGCGGAATAGCTCTCTGTGTTCTTCTTATGCTGTTTCTATTGGGTGTATATCGTGGCGTAGAGGAAGGATCCATGGAATTCATCCATCATAACCGCGCAGACCTCTGGGTTCTGCAGGGTAATGCCACCAATATCCTCCGCTGTTCCTCCGTGCTGTGGAACAACTCTGCGAATGAGATAGCCAACATACCCGGTGTGGAATCGGTGGCGCCATTGCTATTGATGCTGTCGACTGTGGGCGAAGGTGATAATGCCGCGACTGTTTATCTGGCTGGATATGATCCCAAAACTGGACTCGGAAAGCCGCCCCGGATTGAAAAAGGTCGTCATATCAGATCGTCGGGCGAAATAGTGCTCGATCAGGCTTTCGCTGCCAAGTACGCCTACAAGGTCGGGGACACCGTAATACTGCAAGGCTGCCGGCTTGAACTGGTCGGCATCAGCGGGGGGACGAATGCGTTTGTCATACAATATGCATTCGTAAACTTGGAGCGCAGCTGGCAGCTTGCAGGATATTCCGGAATAGTAACCTGCTTCTTAGTGAATCTTGACAGCTCACGAACAGCCGAGTCAGTCATTAGTGACATCCAGAGTGTCAACCCGAGAACCAAGGCCTTCAAACATAATGTATTCGTTCAGAATAACGTTCGCGAGATGCAGGCGGGATTTCTGCCGTTTGTCTTCACTTTGTCCATTCTCGGCTCAATCGTCTTGACATCAATCCTTAGTCTTTTGCTGTCCATAAGTATTATCGAGCGAAGACGCGATTTTGCCGTCATGAAGACACTTGGAGCTCCAGCCAAATTTCTATTTCGTATGGTGGTTGGTCAGGCCCTAATGACTGTTGGTCTAGGAACAAAAGTCGCCATAGTATTGCTTCCCTTGCTGGCAGGATTAATTCACAAAGTATCGCCGGAAGTGGCCATCAAGCTGTCCATCCTGCAGATTGCAGAAGTAGCAGTTGTCGCAGTTTGCGTTGGCGTTGTTAGTTCGCTAATTGCCATGTCGCGACTGCGGCGAATTTATGCCCTGGAGGCCTTTTGATGAAAAAGTCACCGTCAGACAATGAACTCGTAGTTCAACTAACCAAAGTTGAAAAAGCTTTCGGGTTGGATGTAAACCGTCGCGCGGCTCTTGACGATGTTTCGTTTACCGGCCACAGGGGCGAATTGTCTCTAATTCTCGGGCCGAGCGGCAGCGGCAAGACAACTTTCCTTACTATTGCGGCAGGCCTTCAGCCACCGACATCAGGCCGTGTACTTCTGTTTGGACGCGCGGTCGAAGACTACGCGTCGGCAGAACTGCAACAATTGAGAGCTAAAAGATTCGGTTTTGTCTTTCAGGATTTCCGGCTAATAGAATCACTAAAGGTTTATCAAAACATTGAGCTCGTACTCAAATTCGCCTGCTGGAATCGAACGGATATTCGCAGGCGAATTGAACAACTCCTGAATCATTATGATGTTGAGTATCTCCGCAATCGGTATCCGGGTAATCTTAGTCAGGGGGAAAAGCAGCGCATTGCAATCATCCGCGCTGTGGCCAACGGCGGGGATCTCATCTTTGCCGATGAACCAACGGCTTGCCTCGATACTGAACAAGGTCAGGATGTAATTCACCACCTTATAGGTTGCTCTAAGAACGAAGGATCATGCGTAGTTGTTGTTAGTCATGATATTCGACTAAAAGACTATGCTGACCGGATCTTTTATTTACAGGACGGTTCGCTTACAGAGCTCCCAGAATTCGGAAAATCATCTCCCTCTCAAAAGCAAGCGGGCGCTGCCAAAATAACTTCTCCGCTATCTGACCACTTTGTGGTGAATGAGACGAAGCTTTGAAAACGCAGCTTACTATGATGATGTTCATCGTTATTTTTGCGCCTGGCTGCAGTCTGGACCATCTCGCTCGTCGGCAAATGGCTCGGATGACCCTGGATATCGTCTCGGTATATGACCGGGAAACCGATGTGGAACTCGCCCGTACGACCCTGGCAACTAGCCTGAAATTACTCGAGGGAACAATAATATCTGACTCGAAAAACGTATCACTGCTGACGGCAGCGGCACGGGGATACTCACGATATACCTGGGGATTCCTTGAGCCAGAAATCGAACAGGCCCATTTCGACGGCGACACGGCTGATGCGTCAATAAACTCCAATAGAGCGGCTGACTTTTACCGGCGTGCAAAAGAATATGGAGTACGTGCTCTGCTATGCCGAATATCCGAATGTGCTTCTTTCGAAACATGCGATTTGACCACCTTCGAAAACCTGCTGCAACAGCTGGACTCGGTTGACACCGAAGCACTGTACTGGACTGCATTCGCCTGGGGAAACCTGTTACGCTTTCAAATTATCAGTGGCAGTCTGCTGACTCACTTAATCAAAGTTCGGATGATGATGGAGCGAGTATTACAGTTAAATAATTCTGGGCTCGCTGGACAAGCACACACATTCCTGGGTGCGTTCTACGCATGTCTGCCGCCGATATTGGGGCAGAATATCGATCTGGCAAAAAGTTATTTAGCAAAAGGCATCGACATCAGCCAAGGTGAATTTCTTCCTGCCAGACTGGCCTATGCCAGATATTATCAATTTATAATCGGTGACCAAGAAGGTTACAGGGTAACACTGCAGGCAATCGTCAACGCCCCCGCTGGAAAAAATCATTTCCATGCACTGGATAATGCGGTAGCGAAGGCACAGGCCAGAAAACTTCTCATGAGGTGCAAAGACAGATAGGAATCTATTGAGAATATCGTTTAAGTTTTTTAGAAAATCAAATGCTGGGAGACAGGGACTCCCATGTCTGCATTTCGGAAGTTGTTAAGCTATAATGCATTACGGCGCAACCTGAAATGACACTTTGGATTAGTTCTATTGTATACTTTTGTCCAAATATATGAAGTTTTGCCTCTTTTGACAACTGATGGACACAAAAATGGCACAAAAAAACCCGGCGGTCCCCCCAACCGCCGAGTCTTACCTCAAAGAATAATTCCCTGGGCTTCTCATTTCAGAACGTGTAAAGTTGTGCCATGCCCGTTTCATTTGCTTTCGGCTGATCCCACATAAAGAACTCACTTACCGTGAAAATCTCCGAAAATCTCCTGTCGGCAGGACACATCCATTCGAAAGAACCTATGAATGCGACTACATCTTCACCACCGGCCACCGGACAAATATCAAAGAAGTCCAGACTGATGTTTTCATCGCACGCCGTGATCACATAGGGCACGCCGTCCTTTGTAACTCGGAAGTAACCGACAACGGTGTCGATGGGCTTGTTGGAGCCGTTGATAATCAACTGTTCGATATCACCGGTGCCGCAATAGCGCCCTGCGCCGCAGTCTTCTGATCGGACTTCTTTCGCCTTTGCCGACCTCCCGGAAACCTGCTCGAATTCATTCTCCATTCTGCTCTGCCGTCTTGTTGCAGCAAACTCGGACAACCATCTGGAGTTTTCCAAAATCACCGAATCAGTCACGCGCTTGGTGTTTTTCATGACGACTGCGAAAGCCTGTTCTTCAAACGCTTTCTGCAGTTCAACTGTGACGATGTCCATCGCGCCCGTAAAATTGTCGTCGGCATGATCGACCCGATCCGAATTGCGACTTTGGCATGTGATCATCATGACTGCAGCCAAGATTGTGATGAATGTCATGAATGTTTTCATTTTCATTCCTCTTTTTTTATTGATGCATTCTTCATTATTCGTTTTTTCCAACTTGCTTGGTCTTTCAAGGATTTCATTCTTTTACTTTAAGCTAGGATTGCAATGGCGAACCTGCTCAAGATTGCCCGGGAGAAATGGTGAAGTTCTTGTTCTAATAGCAGGTTTCTCTTCTTATTCAAAGTCGCGTCTTCAAGAATCTCACTCAACTTTTTCAGGAATTCCTTCTCTATCGGCGCAAATGCAATGGTTTGATTCTCATTCGACATTTTATTTACCTCTGTTTATCTTTTGTTGTTACTTACATAATTATTAACGAAGCCGAGGAAGTTTTTCTGAAAAATCAGAAGTGCCGATGATTAATTGTATTTTCGCAAAGTGCGGAGATAGAAACGAACAATTGAAATATTACCCCTGACTGAAACAAATGCTGAATGGTATCAAAAAAAGAAGTGGGTAGTCAAAGTTGTGAAATCTGCCAGTTCTGGAGTTTCTTTGAAATTCGCGATGAATTAAGACTGAAATGTGTCAGCCAAAAAGTTGCTTCGGTAATTATTCCGTTTTTCAACTGCGCCAGTTGACCGTCCAATTGTCTGGACATTATTTCCCGGCATCGTTCCGTAATCAATTCTCTTTTGTGATGACCGAAACCGATCCTCATCGGCTCACCCGAGTTAAGGACTACTTCCAAGCTGCCACAATGCAGGAGGTGGCCGCCGTATTCATACGCGGCATTGTCCATTTCCAGATAATATCCAATTAGGCTGGCATTAGGTCCTCGGCCTAATGCCACATAGTGGTCAAGTCCCCGACGCAACAGAAACTGGCAGAAATGTGAAATCGTAACACCAGGCTGAACAGTGATATAGAACAATCTTTCATTAAAGTCGATAATGCCGTCCATTCGGCTAAGGTCGATGAGAATGGAATGTCCATTCGCCTTTTGATTTGAATTGAACCCCATACTGTATCCCCGACTAATGGAATAAACTGTAATGGCATTTGCGGCTGCAATTTGGAGACACCACTGTACTTCAAAGCGGTTATTAGGCCGAATCACGGCCACAATGTTTGAATTTGACGAGTTTGCCTTGAAATCATTTTCCCCATTTTTATTGCCGTAGTAAAAGGCGTTGCCCTGGCCCACTATATTAGAACATTCTTTGACCGCCGCTTCGATATTTTTCATGTTAGTATCACCTTTGTTAGACCGTTTCATTTTTCCCTCTACCTTGACCAACGATATCCAGGCGGGATTTCAGAATCTTTTCGGGTATTTTTTTGCAAGTCCCATGAAAGGCGACACTTGATGAATGAGGATTACCTGGTTTACTTACGCTATTCGCATTTCAGAATCTTTAATCTATTTTATGTGAAACTGCGTTCTAATGAGTGTAGAGAATCCTAATTGGCCGCCATTTCTTGATTTAACGAATTACAATCCAAAGAAAGGTACCAGTGAATTCTATTTGTTTGCCGGAGCCAATCTACACGGAAAGGGCGCGGACAGTGTGGATGCTGAAGACGGCATTCTGTCGACATATGAAGTATCAGCGATGGATTTACATGGCACTGATATGGTCGTCCTTTCTGCTTGTGAAACCGGATTGGGTGAAGTGAAATAAGGTGAAGGAGTATACGGACTCCGCCGCGCATTTCAATTGGCGGGCGCACGAACTGTTGTCAGCGCTCTCTGGCCAGTTTCGGACAAAGAGACAGCAGATTTAATGTCTGATCTTTACAAAGAATCAACTGAAACTTTTTCTGAAAAGATGCGGCGTATCCAATTGGCAAAAATCAACGAACTCCGCAAAGCCGGTTTCGCCGACCACCCCTTTACCTGGGGAGCATTTATTGCTATGGGGGATTGGAGGTAGAAGATATAGTTTTTATGATTTGTCGAAAAGCTTAGCGCCAGTCTCCAGTGGCCACAAAAGCTCCCCATAAATAGGGGTGTACTGCAAATCCGCTCTGTTTCAGCTCTTTAATTCTTTCCAATTGGATTCCTTGAAGTTTCAAGGGAATGCTCATGTCATCAAATCCATATAATTGAGTGATAGTTTCAGATGTACTCTTGTCGTCAATCGCCCACAGTGAGCTAACGACTGTTTTTGCTCCGGCTATTTGAAAGGCCCGGCGCAATCCAAACACTCCTTCACCCTGGTACACATGGCCTAGCCCCGATTCACAAGCAGACAACACGACTAATTGCGTTCCATTCAAATCCATTGCTGCAATTTCGTAAGCAGAAAGTAAGCCTTCCGGATTCAATTGGGAATGCTGTAAACTATCAGAAACAGTCGCGCAGGAAAGCAGAATCGCCGAATTAAACATGGGGTTAGTAAGAGCACCCGACAATCGACCGCTGTTTGCCCCTGCAGTATCTGTTTCAGAACAAATCTGGTTCAAAAATATACCATGACTGGCAATATGAATTACTTTCTTCCCTTTAGCCTGTATGCTGAACTCCGCCTTGGAAGCATCGCCCCCAAGAAGCACTGTAATCGACTCACTTGAATTGTTTTTCCAATTTCTCGCTATTTGCTCAACTTCAATCCTTGTTCCAGGGAGACTAGCGACGGTAAAATCATTCAAATCAGTGCAAGTGCGCCAGAGATTTCTTGTTCTTAGATTGTTCACAGACACATCTTGATTGTCATTGGTGTTTCGTGAGACGGCATCACAGTCAAACTCGGGATCCCCCAGCGCCAACAGACCGGAACCAGAATTAAACTTTGTTGGCTCTTGAAGCAAATCCCTGGACGTTGATACATAGTGAATGGCACATTTTTCGATAAGATAATTTCCGTCATTGTCTACGAGAGTTGCGAAAGGGATTAAATTCAGTCCCCCGTCAGGTGCAATTAGAAGCACTTTTGCATTGGAAAGTGAATCTCTAATTGGTTCGACAATTAAATCGTACAACATAGAAGCGATTTGTGAAAGTTGCTCCGTCTCGGATTGTGTCGGATATCGTTTTGTTTTGCCGACGCCTTCACAATGATTGCGAAAAGCCTGAACTGTATTCTCAATGTTTTCAGCCGGCCCCACATCTCTGATGAATACCAAGCCGCCGGTTCCGATTACAATAGCCGCAAATCTTTGACGTCCGTCCCCGGAAAATGAGGAATCGGATTTGTATTTTATGTATTCAATTACAGACCAGTCTTCAGGTAATTTCTGATTTATTTGATTCGTCGAAAAATCATTCCAATCAAGAGAAAGTCCTCCGTGTGCCGACCGACCGAGCTTACTCTCAAGTCCGTCCGCAATCTCTCCCAATGAGTCTAACTGCACTGATACATGTGCAATGCCGGCGCTGTCTTTTGACGGATGGAAATATAGCTGACTCAATTGTGAACGCACACTGCGCCATTGCTCATATTTGGATGCGAAAGCGGTATCATCGGATTGCAGTATGGTCTCTCGCCGTTGCCGAAATTCATCCCCCACCACCCCTTTTGTTCCCAAGATAGCTGCGATCACATTCTCTTTCTGCTTAAACAACTCCGCCTCATTGCTGAAGTACAAAGTCAGCAGTCTAGCGGCAGCATCTTTGGCTGCGGCCGCAAACGACAGCGCATCTTCTTCTGTCAAAAAACCTACATTATCATAAAAACTGCTAAGTCTTGCTCTAGTCGCTTTCAGCATCAGCTCCATTGCGTTTTCAGCTTCGTTTTGTACGTTTTTGACAGCCGCTAATCCTTCGAGACAGTCCAGGTATTCGGGGAATTCTTCACCAAATGCCTTCAGGAATATTTCTGAAGCCAATTCATAAAATACTTGAGCCGAATCGAATTGATTCTCGGCGTACTTGCATGTTGCCTGGAGCAAATAATTTCTGGCTAATTCTAGATGGGACTTTCCATAAACCTTTTTAATTATTTCAGTGGCATTCGATATTGTCAGACCGGCCAGGGAATAATTGTTTTGTCTATAGGCAACCTGACCGAGATTGTGCAGCGGCACGATCAGTGATTGATGGTCATCGCCGCGAACTTTTCTTCTGACATCGTACGTCCTTAAAAAATACATTTTGGCAGAATCAAGATCGCCGTACTGCAAGTGATAATGCCCCAGATTGTTTAGTCCCCAGGAAGTCTCGAAATGATCAGGCCCGTAAACTTTTCCCTGAATTGCCAAAGCCTCTTCAAACATTTGGCGGCAGCGCGCTACATTTCCGATTTTATCCCAAAGATTTCCCAACACCGTCTTTGCTTCAGCGATTCTTGGATTGTCATCACCAAACAACTTTTCATAACTCGCCAGTGCGTCTTCAAGATAAGGTATCGCCTCGAAGTAGTTTCCCCTGTTGGAGCGATTCAAGCCAATATTGTATTTCAAATCTGCAATTTCATTGTGTTCAGAATCGAAAACAGTCTCCAACTTCCCAAGTGCAAGAAGGTAAATTGAGTCCGCTTTATTTGACTCTCCTAATTCCAGATATAGATTCCCTAACGATGTCATGGTGCTTCCGATAAGGCGTTGATCCGGCGTCTCTTGCGCCTCTAGAATTGAAAGTGCATTGGCAAAGCACTTTGCTGCTTCCTCATTATTTCCCTCTTTCAAAGCAATATCTCCCAAATCTGAAAAGCTTCTGCCAACTTCTACGCTGTTCTCACCAAGTGCAACCTTACGAATTTCCAGCGCTTCAAGAGTCAAAGACTTGGCATCATCCAGGCGGTCCAGTTTGTAATTCAGAACTCCCAGGTTTGCCAGAATGTTTGCAATGTCCTGATGGTTTTCCGGCAGCTTTTCTCGCGCTATCTCCAAAGCCCGCTTATATAGGGCTTCTGCGTCCGTAAATTTCCCTTGCTCATTCAATACATATCCGAGAGTGTTCATGGCCATCCCAATATACGGATGATCGTATTCGACTAATTCAAAGAGAACATCCAAACAATTATTAAGTGACGGTTCGGCGTTCTCGTAGTCCGACATAGCTTGATGATAATACCCCACATAGAACCAGAGCTTGGCCACGGTCGTATCCACTTCCCCAAACTCCTCCTGTGCGACTTTGAGAGCCGTTTGACTGTAATACAATGCCGAGTCAAACTGACTTTTCTCTTCACAGCTGACGGCTAGCCGGGCAAGACGTCTCCATTCTGGTACTACCTCATCTTGCGCAAATGCCGAAACCGCCAAAAGCAGAAAAGGTATTACGATCAACCTTGTATATATTTTTGTGATTAGCATCAGCCTTAATTCCTGCGCGAAGTTCTCGTGAAATTGTTAATGCTAATTTAACGGCTTTTTGAAAACCTGCAAGTGTTTAGTTCATTTGCGCGGCTCTCTTCAGAATATTCACAATCCCTAGTATGAATGATCACTTTTTTAAGAAAAGAGGCTAATCAGGCCGTTAATCCATTGGAGGAGACCCAAGGGGGGAACAAAGCGCAGGGCGGGCGAAAGCCAACCTTGCGCCAAAAACCCGGTGGTGCAGTGTGCTGTACCGCCGGGGTGCTTAAAAACTGATTGACAAAACTGGCGAAAAATATAGATTAAACTGTCACCCGCTCCAGCACACCGGGCTGTTTTTTTTGATAGCAATTTTCTATTAGTCCTTTTCGCAAAGGAGTGACATATTGTGATTACAAAAACTTTCTTTGCCTTGTCTTTTGCATTCTGTGTCAGCGCAGTTTCTTCTGCATCAGAAGCGCCTGATCAGCCGGGATCGCTCAAAGCATCTTTTTCCTCTACGCCGCTTTCATTTACACAAAACAATGGACAATGGCCGGACAGCGTCTTGTATCGTGCCTCCGCTGGCGGAGCGACTATGTGGTTCACGCCAACCGGCGCATATTACCAGTTCACCCGCAGAATTCCCAGAACTGAAGATCCAGTGGGCGGTAGACGCCCTCGTCTGCTCCAAGTTGATGAAAGCGGGAATCAAACTGACTCCATTGAAATATCAATGATAAAAGCAGAATTAGTTGATGCAAATCCGAATCCGCTAGCTGAGGGTGTGAGCCAGATAGATTATAAATGCAACTTTTTCTTGGGCAACGAGCCTGACAAATGGCGCACTGATGTTCCCAACTACGAATCGATTCAGTATCAAGACGTTTATCCCGGCATTGACTTGAAATACTACGGCAACGGCAAACAAATGGAGTATGATTTTATCGTTTCACCAGGAGCCGATTACAGCCAGATTCAAATCCGTTATGACGGAGCCAAATCACTTTCTATTGGAGAAAATGGTGAACTAATAATCAAGACATCGTTTGGAAAAATAACTGAGCTGCAACCAAAAATTTACCAGATTGTTGATGGTCGCAAAGTAGCTGTTGAAGGAAATTATGTTCTTGGCCCCAACAATACATTTGGCTTTAAAGTAGATAGCCAATATAATCCTGATTTTGCACTTATCTTAGACCCTGTGCTGGTTTACAGTACCTATTTTGGTAGTAGCGGCAATGATGAAGGCATCGACATAGCGGTGGATGCATCTGATGCCACTTATTTAACGGGGCTTACAACTTCTGCAAATTTCCCAACGCTCAACCAGTATCAAGGTACACTTGCAGGGCCCCCTGATGTATTTGTCACCAAACTTTCCAGCACAGGTAACAGTTTGATTTACAGTACTTTTTTGGGTGGAAGTGCCGACGATATAGGCTACAGTATTGCGGTGGACACAGGCGGGGAAGTGTACGTTTCTGGGAAAACGGAATCGGACGATTTTCCTACTTTCAATCCGTACCAGGCAGCGTTCCAGGGAGGGTTCTTTGATGCTTTTGTTACCAAAATCTCCAGCGCTGGTAACAGCTTAACTTATAGTACTTACTTGGGTGGTAGTGCTTACGATGAAAGCAATAGTATCGCAGTGGGCACTGACGGTTCGGCATATGTAACGGGATCTTCAGTTTCTACGAATTTCCCAATGCTCAATTCATTTCAGGGAACATACCTGGGTGGGACCAGTGATGTCTATGTCACCAAGCTAGCTAGCAGTGGTTCCAGTTTAGTTTACAGTACTTATTTGGGAGGCAGCTCCACCGATGTAGGGAAGAGTATCGCTGTGGATGCTGGTGGTGCGGCGTATTTAACCGGTTATTCGGTTTCTTCCAATTTCCCGACGCTCAATCCTTACCAGATGCACCAGGGTGGGGCTGACGCGTTCATCGCCAAACTTTCCAACTTGGGTAATAACTTAATCTATAGTACTTATCTTGGGGGAAGCGGCGATCAATATGGTAATGGAATTGTGGTCGATGCCTCAGGGTCGGCTTATGTAACGGGCGAGACTTTTTCCAACAATTTCCCGGTGATCAATCCATACCAAGAAACATATCAGGGAGGGCTAAGTGATGCTTTTGTTACTAAGATTTCCAGTGCTGGTAACAATTTAGTTTACAGTACTTATCTAGGTGGAAATTACCAAGATGTTGGCAAGGCTATTGCCGTGGATACTTCTGGAGCAGCATATGTGACAGGAACCACTTTTTCCTACAATTTCCCGACGATTAATGCGATCCAGAGTACTCATCAGGGAGGTCTGGTGGATGTATATGTCACAAAACTCTTCAGCACAGGCAACGGTCTGATATATAGTACTTATCTTGGGGGGAGTAGCGATGAAGTTAGTAATTCCATTGCGTTGGGAGCGGCTGGGACAGCATACGTAACGGGAATAACGGTTTCTGCAAATTTTCCAACGCTCAATCAGTCCCAGTCATATCAGGGGGGACTTGACATCTTTGTCACCAAACTGTTTGATTCTGATGATAGTGATGGTGATGGTGTCCTGGAAAGCATCGACAATTGTCCCGCAATTGCCAATGAATTCCAGGAAGACTTTGACAGCGACGGAGTCGGAGACTCATGCGACAACTGCCCTACGATCTCCAACCCACTTCAAGAGGATTTCGACGGTGACGGACTGAGTGATTCGTGTGATAACTGCTCCACTATCGCCAATCCACTCCAGGAAGATTTTGACGATGATGGTCTGGGTGACTCATGCGACAACTGCCCTACTATCTCCAACCCACTTCAAGAGGATTCCGACGGCGACGGACTGAGTGATTCGTGTGATAACTGCCCCACCATCGCCAACCCTCTTCAGGAAGACTTTGACAGCGACGAAATTGGAAACAGCTGTGATATTTGTACCGATACTGATGGCGATGGATTCGGCGATTACGGATTCCCACAAAACGAATGCCCTTTAGAAATTACTGTTCTAAGTCCAAACAGTTTCTTTTCATACCAAATAGGCAGTCCCGTGAACATTCTCTGGATTGGAGGACCCGACAACGTCCAGTATGATGTAGAATTTTCTCATGATGGAGGAAGCACTTGGATACTTGTAGGGGACAACATATTTGACACTTCCTACATTTGGACAGTTACTGGCCCGACTACGGACTCAGCATTGATACGAGTAACCGATGTAACAAACTCTGCCCGAAGTGATCTAAGCAGCTTTTTTAAAATAGTGCTCGGAACGAATGAGCCGTTAAGTGTTATTTCCCCTAATGAATTCGTAATCATGTTTATTAATGGTTGGATGTTGATAGAATGGGAAGAGGGGTCGGGGACCGGGCCATTCAATGTGGAGCTTTCAAGAGATAGTGGTTTTAATTGGGAGACTCTGGTGGCATCAGTTTTTTCAGCAAATTATTTCACATGGCGAGCTACTGGACCCAGTTCGTTACAATGCTTGATTAGAGTAACCGACATCACAGATCCCAGCAGAGTAGATGTCTCCGATTCCGCATTTGCAATCAACCTTGTGCCTTTTCAGGAAGAATTCTTGGGACAAATTTTACAAACGTGCGATTCTAACTGCACTGCAGGTGTCAAGACGATATCTACTGGAACATGCAATTGTTACAAACCAAATGTAAAAAGGCAATTTCAGTTTGAAACAACAGATCTAATTGCTCTCAATGATTTGGGATCCGTTTCCGTATTCTTCGGCACAGCCGGCGCTTATTTCGATTCGGAAATTCATCAGTTTTTTGATGCTGGGCCTGATGCAACTGATTTTATAATCACAGATATTAATAGAGACGGAAATCCCGATTTAGTAATAACACACTCCACGACAAAAAATCTTTCGCTTCACTATGGATCCGACTCGGCAATGTTTACAAATGATCCGTTAGACACAATTTCAACGATTGCCGAACCAATTCTAGTGCAAGCTGCAGATTTAAATCTTGATAGTTGGCCGGACCTTGTCCTGAACACCTATAACTATGTTGCCTTTGAAGTGATTCTCTCTGATGGTGCGGGTGGATTCGTCCAGTCAGTGAATTACGATGTGGGGCAAACAATTGGCAAAATATCGTTAGGCGATTTCAATGATGATGACATTACTGATATAGCATTTCCAATTGGAGGCGGAAACCTTAAGATCTATGAGAATACGGGAACTGGATATTTTGTGATGTTGCCCGATGCCTTATCAGTCTTGAACGGGCAGATTGCCCACATTGCAGCATTTGATGCTAATAAAGACGGATTGACTGATTTGGGTGCAGTGTATTCAGGCTCCACTGGTCAATTTACACTTTTGACTAATAATGGTGATGGCACTTTTGATTCAGCATCTTATGATGCCAATATGGACGGACATAGTTATTTGCTCCCCGGCGACGTCAACGGCGACGGAATCTATGATATAATAATTACAAGTTATGTGCACGATTCGCTCATTATTATGACTGGGTTTTGGGAAGATTCTGTTACGGTGGGGTTTTGTTGTCCCTGGAATTTGGAAGTTGGCGATGAACCAATTAAATCGTTTATCAAAGATTTGGACAATGACAGTATCCCGGACATAGGCATATTTAACTACGGTACTGGTGAACTTTATGTTATTGGAGGAGTGCTGTTTCCAGAAGCCAATATGGATGTTATTGTAGTTTCCCCTAACGGCGGAGAACAGTGGCTGATAGATGAGAGACGGGAGATTCAATGGCAGAAAGGGGCAGGAGTGCTGGCGGTCGATGTGGAATTGTCTCGCGATAGCGGCACGACTTGGGAACAAGTAGCAACCAATATATCAGATACTACTTATCGGTGGTATGTGACACCCGATGCATCAAATGGCGGAAAAATTCGAATCCGCGATGCAGTAGTGTCAATCCGCTCTGACTTAAGTGACAATGCCTTTAAGATCAAAGAAGAATGCTGTATTACGATAAGAGGCGATGTAAACGGCGACGGTGTAACCGCCAACATCCTCGACCTGAATTATTTGGTGAATAGAATCTTCCGAGGCGGCCCGCCTTCACCCTGCGACGATAATGCGGCCGATGTGAATAGCGACGGTATACCGGCCAATATTATTGACTTGAACTATCTCGTTAACCGCATCTTCCGTGGCGGCTCACCTCCGGGACCGTGTTGATGAATATAGTTCAGTTAGGCGTTGTTTTTGAAATAACAAAGTGCCGGATGATATTTACCACGCAATTGTCACGTATTGGACTTCCTGAAAAGTGTAACACCAACATTGTTTTTTGCAGGCAGGTCAATTAGGCTTCGAACCGGAGATTCTAAGCCTAAACTCTTAAGCCGTTATCATAACTTACATTACTTTGAACTATAAATGTTTGTGCCAGAATTAAGCCTTATGCAGGCCGTTACACTTATATTTGGCCAGACATGGTTCGAGTCCTTCCGGGGGAGCATTAATCTATTCGAGAGATTCCGGAGTCGCTTTCAAAAGCGTTAATTCGATCCAATATTAGATTGGCTTCGAACGCTTAGTTCGAAACCTTAAACTGTAATTCACTACTTAGTCTCAAGTTACAATTACACTTCAGTCCTTGTGCCAAGAAAAAGCCCTAATGAAATAGAATGTTTCTCTTCAGTATTGTATTCAATTAATTGAATTTGCGTATCTATCATGCACTCGCTTGTCGCTGATACAAATACTTCTGAAACCCTGAAAACACTTTTCCAATTTCTTCCGGTTGGCCCAAATCAGCGACGGCGTCAGCGATAGAGTTATGATACTTGAGATGCAAAAGAGGCCGGAGCTTTTCCTGATCAAGTTCCTCTACTCCAACTGACACGTAATGTGACAGCACAAAATCGAGAAAAGCTTGCTGCTTACTATTGAACCGCGATCGGATGTTCGCTTTGGCATTTGTAGCCCGTTCTTCTCTAGTGAGCGGTGCATTGGCATAGGCCACGTATGCCAGCACGTCGAATATGTCGCTATTGTCTGCGTTGATAATCTTCTGCATTTCCGCAAGTTGCCCTTTACCGAATCCTTTATCAGCAAGACCATCCAGCAGCTTTCTGCGAGTATCGGGTTCGCTCCAGATGGTGCGTAGTTCTGCTTCATTCTTGAAAAAATCCGGTAGTTTACCGAACAGGAGTTCCATGAACTGTTGGGCGGACATGGGCGTGCCGTCAGGGTGCCAGAAAGTGGTGGCGACCATGTGCTGAATAGTACGCTCTTTCCCGTCTGCGAGTTTTACTTTTATTCTTTGCCGACGAGGTCTTGGCTCAGAACCAGGTCCTGGCGGTCCAGGTGGTGGCGTAACTGGTGTCGGTTCTTTGGGCTCGGGCTCAATTGGCTCTCCGTCCCACTCTGGATCGCTGAAGTGGTGATGTGCTTTCACGAAATCATGGATTGTAAAGTAGTCCTTGCCATCGTAAAGCCTAGTTCCGCGACCAATAATTTGCTTGAATTCAATAATGGAATTGATCGGGCGCATCAAAACGATGTTACGAATGTTTCTAGCGTCAACACCTGTGGCAAGCTTTTGCGACGTGGTCAATATAGTCGGAATGATTTTCTCGTTGTCCTGAAAGTCGCGCAAGTGCTGTTCACCGAGCTCGCCGTCATTGGCTGTGACTCGCTGACAGTAGTTCGGGTCTTTGCTGGTTTTTGTTTGATTGATTAGATCTCGCACGGCCAGAGCATGATCTTGCGTCGAACAGAACACCAGTGTTTTCTCGTTCTGATTGATCTGCCCCATGAAAATTTCAACGCGCTTCTTCTCCCGTTCCTTGATCACGATGATTTTATTAAAATCTGTTTCAGTGTAGCGTTTCCCTGCTTCAATCTCACCCTCGATCAGCTTGTCATCAGCAGTATAGATATACTCGTCAAGCGTAGTGGAGATCTGCTTCACCTTAAACGGAGTTAGGAATCCATCGTTAATGCCCTCTTTAAGCGAATAGATGTAGACAGGATCGCCAAAATAAGCGTAGGTGTCCACGTTGTCTCTGCGCTTGGGAGTGGCAGTGAGGCCGAGCTGCACAGCTGGGGAGAAATATTCCATAATGTCGCGCCAATTGCTTTCATCATTGGCACCGCCGCGATGACACTCATCAATAACTATGAAATCGAAAAAATCAGGCGGATACTCCCCGAAATAAGGCGACGGCATTCCGTCTTTTGATTTTCCGCTCATGAACGTCTGAAATATCGTAAAGAATAGACTGGCGTTTTTCGGCACCTTACCCTTTTTGCGGATATCTTCTGGCGAAATACGTACCATCGCGTCCTCCGGAAAGGCGGAGAAGTTGTTGTAAGCTTGGTTGGCGAGAATGTTGCGGTCGGCGAGAAAGAGGATGCGCGGACGGCGCGACGGTTCTCTGCTCAAATTCCAGCGGCTGTGGAAAAGCTTCCACGCAACCTGAAACGCGATAAACGTCTTGCCGGTGCCGGTAGCAAGCGTGAGCAAGATGCGCTGTCGGTCAGCGGCGATTGCCTCCATCACACGATCAATGGCGATTTCCTGATAATAGCGACTCGGGTGCGAACCCCCTTTGTCTTCAAATGGAATTGCGGCAAATCGATCGCGCCAGGCAATTGATTTTTCAAAAGTCATTCTCCAGAGTAGGTCAGTAGTAGGAAAGCCTTGAATGTCACCTTCTTTTCCGGTTTCCATGTCAATGCAGTATATACCCCGCCCATTGGAAGAATATGTGTACCGGATTGATAACTTACCCGCGTATTCTTTTGCCTGACCGACGCCTTCGGTAAGTTCTTCATCCCACGCCTTTGCTTCGACAACAGCCAGCTTGGTGTTCCGATATTCCAGAACGTAGTCAGCTACGAGCGACTTACCTCGACGACCGAAACCTTCGATCCGTCCAGGTGTAATAGGATACTCCCGGCGAATCTTACTACTTTCTACAACACCCCAACCGGCTTCTTTGAGAGCTGGGTCAATGTGTTCTGCTCTGGTCTCTGCTTCGTTCATTGAGTTTTGCGTTTAAACAGGTAAGTCGTTGACATTAAGCGTATTAGCGAAATCAAGGCCAACCAGAATTGCTTGTGTCTTAAAGAGAATTTCAGGCCCAGTATGGTACATAACTCCGATAACGGGTTGAGGTTTGAGTCGGATCGGCTGGCTTGATCTTCCCGATATGCATCGTTGCCGATATGATTTGGGAGACGGTGGCAGACTTGCTCTCGGGTAGCTTGAACCGCTCCCTCAGGCTTTGATTGGTCATCTGATCGTTCATTACATAACGCAGGCAGCAATGCTGGTAACAAGCCCGGATTCGGTCGTTCCTGTTCATCTCCTTGATCTCCTGATGCGCGAACAGCACAGCGGACGTGTGTTGTTCACCTACTCGAAAGTCAGGAGCGGGAAGCTGGTAAAATTCCGCAGCTTGGATCACCTTGTCAATTCCGCTTCCTTTTTCCTCGCAGATTCCCAGCCGACGAGCCAAACCGGCCAACCGCTCATTCCGAGACTGATATTCGTCAATAAACCGGTCCGGCGAAATGGAGGGCTTGCCAGGATTAGCGATTTCCATTCGGTCATCATAAAGCTCGATGACGACCGACATGCCTGACTCGGTAAAATCCTGGTGGATCAATGCATTGGCCACTAATTCGCGTACTGCAATCTCGGGAAACATTTTCACTTCCTTGCGCAGTGCTTGCTCAATGACCTCATTGGACGGCACTCGTCCGTTGATGAATTCCATCAGCGCTTGGAAGCCGACTGCGTAGCCCTTTCCTCCGGGGTTGTCAGACTTCGTCATGAGCTTTCCCCGTCCCTCATAGACAATTACGCGGGGGGCCTTTCGGGCTAACGGGTCAAAATCGTCCAGCTTCTTCGCGAACAGAATTGCACCGAGATGAGTGATTGTCCAGTGCTGGCCCGCTCGCACGATTAGCTGCTCACTTGCAAACCGCTCTAATACTGCCTCTCGCGTGGCTGGGTATGGCAGATGAAGCAAGTCAAAATAGCTCTGCGTGTCCAGCAATTGAACGACCTTTTCACCATCACATCCCGACATCGCCGGTTCCAGCGTCCAGTCCGGTTCACCCTCAGCCATGATGGACTTCAATTTATCCGGCGAAAGTGGTACCAATTCCCCTCCTGCCCGCATCAGGTAACGTCCCTCGTAGTGGACCGGCTGTCCCATCGGCCGCGATGGTATATGAAACACCAACACTCGTCCATCGGGATGTGCTACTTCGTCACAGGAAACCTTCAGATGCAACCGCTCGCAAATACCGGCGACAGTGCGCGGTGGCTCAGCAAATGCCTTCGTCCCCACCACCCGGCGCGGCACTTTGTCGGACACTCCGAGCACGATTCGCCCGCCGCCTTCGTTCGCAAGAGCGACTGAGTAATCCACTAACTTTTCAAAACTGTAGTTGTTTTGAGCCGTTTTAAACTCCAAGTGCTCGTTCTCAGAACGAACCAAGAGCAATTCGTCAATCTGCTTGACAGTCATGGCCATATCATAGCTCCCCGTTGAAGGCCTGGTGCAACAGCGACTTCTGCAACGCTTCAAGAGCATCAAGCTTCTTTTCCGCTATGGTTTTGACAGTGGTTATACTTTCAACCGCTTCGCCAAGGATATCGACGATCCGCTGCTGTTCGGGAAGCGGGGGAACAGGAATCGGAATCTGTCCAAGTTTGCTTCTGCTGATTCGCTTCCTCGTTGTGCCGGTCGTCTCTGCGTCCACTGCTCTTAGATAGTCAAGCGACTGTGAATAAAAGTTGAAGTACTCCGGAAGTAATTGCTTCCGGTTAAAGCGAATAATAGTGCAATCGACAGCAGTGATCATCCGCTCGCTTGTGTCTGGCAGAATGCAGCTTCGCCCAACGGGATCTGGAAGTCGCGAGATTAGGCAATCCCCTTCGAAGATTTCTGTACATTGCAGACGTTTGAATGTTTCCACCGAGATGTAGCGTGCCTTCTCGCCACGATCTTTGAAAACACCTTCGCCAACATTGCCGGTTTGAATCAACCGAATTCCCTTTTGCGCCTGGTCTTTGCTCTCTATCCAATCTCCATCTGCGAAAACTTCGCATATTTCTGCGAGCGTCTTTGTTGGCCATCCATTCTTCATACCAGTTCTCGAATGGTCTTCAGCACATCCGCGCTCTCATTATCCAGGGCCGCGATTTCGTCCATGATTTCTTGCGGGCAGCGGTGCGTGATTTCCTCGCCGCCGTCGGGATTCTTCACCGATAGGTCGAAGGTCGTCCGGTCAATGCTCTTGCCGTCCACGCTCCAACTCTTGGGCGAGTCGGCAAAGGTCTTTTGCAGCTTCACGAACTCGGCGAGGTCATCGTCGTTGAGCGCGGCGGTCTTGCCAAGATTGCGACCGGGGTCAAGCTTGTAATACCAAATCTTTCGCGTCGGCGCGCCCTTTTCGAAAAAAAGCACAACGGTCTTCACACCCGCTCCCAGAAACGTGCCACCGGGACAGTCGAGAACAGTGTGCAGGTTACAGCTTTCCAACAGGAGTTTACGCAAACTCACTGCCGCGTTGTCGGTGTTTGACAGAAAGGTGTTCTTAATGACCACGCCGCCGCGCCCGCCTGCTTTTATCATTTTGATGAAGTGTTGGAGGAACAAAAAGGCGGTCTCGCCAGTGCGGATGGGAAAGTTCTGCTGAACTTCTTTTCGCTCTTTTCCGCCGAAGGGCGGATTGGCCAGCACGATATCGAATCGGTCTTTCTCTTGAATGTCGGCGAGGTTTTCAGTCAGCGTGTTAGTGTGCAGAATATTTGGAGCTTCGATGCCGTGCAATATCATATTCATGATTGCGATGACGTAGGCGAGGGATTTCTTCTCCTTGCCATAGAAAGTGCGGCTCTGAAGCGTGGTAAGTTCTTTAGTAGTAAGTTTGCTTTTTGTCTTCATGAAGTCGAACGACTCGCACAAGAAGCCCGCCGAACCGCACGCGCCATCATAGATTCGCTCGCCAATCTGGGGCTTCACCACTTGTACCATTGCACGGATTAGGGGGCGCGGAGTGTAGTACTCACCGCCGTTACGCCCGGCGTTTCCCATGTTCTTGATTTTGGCTTCGTATAGGTGCGAAAGCTCGTGTTTTTCGGTCTGGGAACGAAAACGAAGTTCGTCAATATGGTCAATAATCTCGCGAAGGTTGTAACCGCTCTGGATTTTATTTTTAATCTCACCGAAGATTTCACCGATTTTGTATTCGATGGTGTTCGGGCCGCTGGCCTTTTGTTTGAACTTGTGAAGATACGGGAAAAGTTTTTGATTGACGAAGTCGCGGAGGTCGTCGCCGGTCATCGCTCTGTTGTGGTCGAGCTTGCCGTCCTTCCCCTTGGGCGCGGCCCAGCTTTCCCAGCGATACTGTTTGTCGAGGATGTGGTTGTATTTTTTCCCGTCCAGCGCGGCTTCGGTGGCTTTATCCTGTTCAAGTCCGTCAAGGTATTTCAGAAAGAGCAACCAGGATGTCTGTTCGGTGTAATCCAGCTCGGTGGTGCAACCCGCCTCTTTCCAAAGCACGTCGTCAATGTTTTTGAAAGCTTGTTCGAACATATTTATCCTTGTTTACTGAGATCTTGCCTTTGATTCCCCAAATTCTGATTTAGAAAGATAATTTCTACACAGTGCATTTGAAATAAGAAAGCACAATACAACAATAAAGCCCCTAATCCTATGTATGTCAATGCAGTATGCCTTGAAAGGCCTTGTCATATCTTAATGAGGGCTTATTTGCCGCTCATTGCCAATCCAAACCCGGAAGCAGACGCAATTCACATTTGATACATGAGCTTCGAACATTGAATTCGCATACTACTAATGTAACTTACTTAATCTCAAAGAGTTGTTGCTTGGCTCAATAAGTAGTGCCAAAAAGGAGCCAGAATCTGGCCTTAAGTAGTTCAGAATGTGATACGTTTTAGGTTGAGTTACTTAAGTAAGAGGGGTACTATGTGACCATTATGTTTGCTGGCAAAACCTGCATAGCAACCGCTAAAAACAGTTCACCCTGTAAGGCCCCTCCCCTGCTAAATTCTGACTATTGCTTTTTTCACGATCCAGGAAATTCTGAAGTCAGAAAAATAGCAAATTCAAACGGTGGCAAACGCGGAAAAGTATCCACCCTACCCACAATTTCACCAGATCTTCCTCTCAATTCAGCCCAAGACATTTTGAGTCTTTTGAGCGAATCAATCAACCAAGTCCGAAGAGGAGATATTGACCCTCGTATCGCAAACGCAGTCGGTTATCTTTCAGCATTGGTTCTAAAAGCAAGAGAGCAATATGAATTAGAAGAAAGAATAAGAAAACTCGAAGGAATTGCCAAACAATTAGCCGAAACGCCCCAACAGTTTCCGCCGGAGCTAAGTTTGTTTAAATATGTACTAAAAAATAGGTGAGCTCAAATGGTGTTAGTTTCACAAAAGAGCCGAGTTTCAACATTGGAGCAAATGATCCAAGACAGTAGGATTGACCTATTTGATTTCTTCTTCCCAGAATACGTAGTGGCTGCAGATAGATTTGAACAAGTTGCCGGGAATCTCAAAGCGTTTTTTGACCGTCGGGAAACTCCATTATTTGGAAAGAAAGAAGAAGGTAAGGAGCCAAGTCTTACATACGGAATTTCCGTAGCTGAATGGCGCCGAAGACTGCTTGAGAACATTTTGTGCTATCCCCATCGCATAGAGTTCGATATCGCCAAATTTGGGCTCGAACATTTGCTCCTCAAAGTAAAGGAGGCAAAACAAATTGAGTATCGGCCCCGCGAAGCATGTAAAGAGCCTAAGTCTAAGTTAAATTATTATATATTTAAGTCCGGCTAGTCACATTGAGCATTCTCGGTTATGTTAGTTTTAGGTATGCAAACTAATGGCAAAAGAGAGCGCGGCTATAAAAGTCTTCGAACTCCTACTGGCTCGAGTTAAAGAAATTACCAGCCGGTTCCAAAGAAATGACGTAAAAATAAGGGGAATACATGATTTTCATGCAGTAGCCAAACTCCATCTTGATGCTATTACTATTGAACTCGACAAAAGCTACTTAAGTCAGAATAAAGATTTAATTCCCCCAATAGAAGTGAACTGTTTCGAATTCTCCTTAAGAGTGCACACTAACTATCAATTCCAAGATAAATCTGGGAGGCAAATTCAATCAAATAACACACCAAAAAATCTTTTCATGTTAGAGTCAATTCACTCTCTTCTTTCAATTCAGCACGTCTTAGATGATGACGGCAATTTCCTAATTCACAAAATTGATAATCTTGAGCCTGGACTAGTTTTCACTGATTCTGATACTCTTGGTGGCGGAATGAAGATTTTTGTTCAGCAACATGTCGATGCAATTGATTATCAATCAAAGCTGCATACTGATACAGTTTCAGCTTGGGGGAGAATTTTCACTCACTCGGACGATTATAGATATTGTGAACTTACATTGGAAAATGGAATAGTTCATAAACTTGCTTTTACTTCGATGCAAGCTGACTCCGTAAGATTCCTTCATCTATCGAACAAAGGAGAGCTCCCTGAACTTCCGCAGTCAAAGATTTTGGAAGAAATTGGTTCAAAGTCAAACAGGTTAAGTGAGGTATTTAAGTCCTGTAAAGACGAATGGCGAGTACTGATTGTTAAGGGGAAAAAAAGAGACTCTTACCGCCTAAACATATGAAATTTCTTATGGATTCTCTTCTGTCGTCTGATGTTCTAAAGCGAATAGCGACTATTTTTTCAAAAAATTGTAAGATCATTAGATTTCACACATTAATCATCACTTTCATCGCACTTTTGTCTCGCCCTTGGGCATTATTTTGAGCATAGAAGAAGTTCAATTCTAGTATCGACCTTGCTGACAATTTCGCAAATCGGAGCTCTGTGGCTCCTGGATCAACGCAAGGTCTGATCCGGGAGTTTTTTTGATCACTAGGAGAAAAAAGGTGACTAATAGCAGCTCTAAAACCCAAAAAGCTCGAACTGTCGATAAATCAGAAGATGAGATTATCTCTGGTGAGCCGCGTCCTCTGATACCTCCAGGAGAGTATGAAGCAATTTGCTACGAAATGAACATCAGTCCTTGCCAAGGAGGATCAAAAAGAGTCTTCGTACAGTTTAGGGTTTATGATGGGCCACTTGACGGAACGGAGTTGTTTATGTGCTGCCTCAAACCATCGGGCAAGCTCCGCGAGAGACTCAAGCTCCACATACAGATGTCGCTTGCATTGGGAAGACGTCCACATAAAGGCGAACGCCTGAGCAAGAAAGTATTTATAGGGAAATTATACCGGGTAAAGGTCCGAGATACTCGGCGAAAATTCACTACCACAAATGAAATAATGCCAAAATTTATGCAGTACTCTATTGTGGATACTATTCTTGAAACATTGACAGGTGCCGACGATGAATAGCAAGCACTTTCTTGGAATTTCAATTCTCAAAAGGTGCTCTGTTACTTTTAACCTATTACCATTAACCAATAACCAACTACCAACTTTGCTATGTACTAATGTTAAGTCAGACTTAATGTTAATAGTAATCTCACCACTGAAGTGGTGGCAGCGGCAATCGGATAATTCTGATTGCTGGGGTTATTGCTATCATACAATTAACTCAACGGAGGGGTGCAATGTAATTGCTCCCTCTAACTGCTGCTCCTCTGACCTGACTGAGAATACAGTGGTCAATCAACAACCCTACCGGAGTATTCAAGGCAGGCTATGAAGCTTCTTAATGCACAAGAGATTGCTGATCACTTGGGAGTTCAAAAGTCTACTGTATATCAATGGACGCACCAGGGCTATATCCCATACGTAAAGATTGGAAAGTTGGTGCGGTTCAAAACTGAAGATGTTGAGAAATGGATAAAGAAAAAATCTTCCGGAGGTAGATTACAGCGGAGAATAAATGTGGATGAATTCGGGATATAGGATTAGACATGGGAATTCAGATTCGAACTCTGATAGGATTATTATATCAATAGACCCAGAGCCCATGTGGTGGCGCTGGCCGATGGCATCGGTTCAACAAGCTATATCGTTGAATATTGTAAAAACACCCCTCCGAGTGCGGTTACCGCTATCGGCACCGAAATCAATCTCATCAATCGAATGGCGCACGCATATCCAGACAAGAAAATCTTTGAGCTGTCGGGTCAGATCTGTCGCGTCTGTGCCAATATGTACCATACCACTTTGAACGATTTATGCTACACGCTTGAGAATCTCAAAGACATCAAACCCATCACCGTCCTCGACCTCACCCGCCGCGACACCGCATTAGCGCTGGAGAAGATGTTGGAGATAAGTTGAATTTAGAACACTAAGCGCAATTAGATGAAATCGCTTCTTCATGTCACAATAGAAGATTTTCAGTATTCGCGTTGAGATAATTAAGTCCCCGGACGTAAGTCTCATATACTGGTGATGGACGGCGTCCAATCCAACTCATATCGTATCCTGGGCAGAAAGGAGCTTTTATGTTCCAAACGTACGGGCTTACATGGATAATGCCCCCAGGACGTTCCCAATCCACGAAGGAGGCCCCCAAATAAGGAGGTTCTTGGAACAATCCTAGTTTCACGTCTGCGCTAGGAATTGAAGACTTTAGGTCATGCAGAGTCTTCTTCCAATTTTCTATACATTTCCTGACAAAACTCGCATCCTTGTTCGCAGCAGTTAATTTAAGCGCACTGTACCATTCGGGGTCGGGCATGAATACCCAAAATCTATTCATAATTGGAGAAAATGCAACTTTGCCATCACCCAAACTTTCCAGAAACCGGTCTCCTGTGAGTTGAACGAAAGCAATTTGCGATGCACTTGCAATTCTCTCACTGAAGGACCCAACTATTTCTTTAGGAATCTTCGTAAGGGTTACCAGCATAAAGCCTTTGGAAACAGGATCCTCATTGGACCACCATTCTTGTGCTGGATTGATTGCTAGCTTGTAGACAAGTATTTGCAGTCCGTGCTTGGCATAAACCTCAATTGGACCCTTAAACTCAATAGTGAAGACATTCTCCTTATCAACTACTTCGCAAGTGGGCGACTCTTGGCCGACATATTCACGAAATGCAGCATCTGAAAAAAGCGTCTGTTCAGGATTGGCGGCATCCATTACTCTCTGTGTGTAGTTGACAGTATCGCCACAAATATTTGTTCTGCCATTAATGTCAGAGACGAGTTGAACAGGACCAACATGTATTCCAATCCTTAGTGAAAGGGGGCCTTGTATAGAACCCAATTTATATGCCCAACTGTGCAATCGGACAATGAGGTGAAGAATTGTTAATCTATTCCAAACCTGGTCTGTGCTATGTAGAAAAGCCAATGCCATTCCATCTCCAGTTGGCAAGGCCATTACACTCGGATCTCCGGTTTCAGGAATCAGCAGATTTCTTATATCATGCACAATTTCATTGGTCAGGGAATTAATTAGCTCTTTTTGATTTTCCGTTGGCTTTTTCGAAAATCCCACAATGTCGGTAAATAGAATTGTAGCTGCAGACATCTGGATTTACTCCGAAGCATCAGGGTCCAGGTCTAACCATTTGTCTAATTCAATTGGATCCCATGTCATCTGTTTTGTCGATTTGCCATTCATTAGGGAAGAGGGCATTCTTGCACTATCACAACCCTTCAAATACATACCTCTAATGCGCCGCCACGTTTTTTCACCAGAAATTTTTATTTTCATTTGGTGGAAAATATTGACTTCCCATTCTACCCATTCACTCAAATGCGTATTCATCCCGATTAAGACTACCAGCTTCGAGCTACGGTTAAATTTTGCAATAATCTCATCTCGAATGGGCTTTGACCTAGGATCACTTGGAGGTAGTTTTATTGGATGTCCTGTCCAATCAGTGACAGGCTCTTTCAATGAGTGATCATGGAATTCCAGGGGATGATTTGGATTAATTTTCAAGAGCTTAAAACCCTGTACCTGGGCTTGATCGTCGTGATCATAACTTATAAAGACATTTGTCGCCATTCTATTTTTCCTTTCGTTCAGATATCACTTGTAAGCGAGTTCAAAACTATTGGTAAAGATAACCTAAGGATCTTTCTTCTGATATAAAATTAGCAGTCATCATTCCAAAATGTGAAATTTGTCGAATTCTCAGGGTCGCCCACAGTTTGCTGTGGGATCGATCAACCTAATCGCATAACCCCACCAAATTCCTATAAAATGCCCGCTCTCGCCCTCAAATAAAGCGACCGCCATTATGCCCTCGAACAACAAAAAACTCATCGCCAACCGCCGCATTGCCCAAAATTTTACCGGACCCACTTCCGACCCAGGTAAAACCACCTCCATTGGCTTAGTATTGTAAGTAGGAGAAGTACTTTCAATACGAAAGTTTGTTCATGGCCTCGGCTAAATGGCCAGTTGCAAGATGTGAGTATATCATTGTTGTTTGAACGTCAGAGTGACCGAGAAGCTTCTGAAGAGTGGGCAAATCCACTCCTTGCATAACCATATGACTCGCGAAAGTGTGCCGAAGGGTATGAACCTTGGTAACATCTGGGAAGCCACAGCGCCTGGTAATCGTTTTCAATCGCTCTCTAAGCTTTACTGACAAAGGGCCATTGCCCTTTCCGGGAAATACAAACTCACTATCGTCAGTGTTTTTCTCTCTAAGGTTTATGAATAGATTACAGACCGCATCTGACATCGGAATTGCACGCTCACCTGTTTTTGGCCGCCAAAACTCTTTTGCTTGGACTCTTATTATCTTTTGTTCAATGTCCACGTCTTTCCAATTAAGGAATTTAACTTCGCCCAATCTCATGCCTGTATTTAATAAGAGAAAGAAAACGGGATAAAGTTCATCACCACAGTTCTCAAGAAACAATTTGACTTCAACCTTTGAGAGAAATCGAGGCATTTTGGCGTCATTGACTTTGAGTTTGTTCACACCGCTTGTCGGGTTATCTTTCAAATATCCCCACTTTATGGCATAGTTCATCATAGTCCGAATTGTTTTCAATTCCATATTTACTGTGTTAGACTTTGCGATTATGCCCTTATTTAGAGGAGTTGTGCGTCGCCAGACTTTGAATTCTTCAAACAGTTTTGGATTCAAGTTACTTAAGCTTGGTGATTCCCCACGTACTTTTAGGAATTGCTCAAAGTTCACTACAATATTCTTGTACCGGATGTAGCTGGCAGGCGAGTGGTTCACTCGTGAAAAAATATCAAACTCTTTTAGAAACTTTTCTAAACTTATTTCATTCTTCCCAAGATTCCACTCACCTCTGGCAATTTTGACTTCGACATCAGACAGCGCTAATTTGGCAAGTTGCTTGGATGGGCCAACTTTTTGGCGGCGTCTACGTCCTTGGTAGGAATAGTCAATGTACCAAATCTCTTTGCCTGATTTTCCAATTCTGTTAAAAATTCTTCCCATAATTGATGGCACAAACGTGGCACAATCACTTATAGGAAAAGTGTAGCTATCGTAAGTATTTGTCAAGTATTAAGTTAATACCTGCACAAAAAAGCAAGCTGGGAGACAGGGACTCGAACCCCGATCGCTCGGTTCAGAGCCGAGAATTCTACCATTGAACTATCTCCCAGTAACTCATTGATTCATCGGCAGATAGGGACACGGCAGCAAGCCGCTTTTCCATTTCCCGCCGATAAACTTGAAGTAATATACGTTAACGGACAATTGGTTTCAACTGTTCTTCGTCCAATAATGAAAAACGAGTGCAGTACCTTTGACTTGTATTTTAGCATTGTTGGTCCGGATGATATTTCGCATCCCTTTGGATTGCCAGGGGTTGATTAATAAGTCTTCGGCCGGGTACTCCATTCCCAGACAAGTTAGTTTGATGGGGCCGCCGTAAGGGAGGATTGACAACAGTTCATTATTGCAGTCAGCAAAATTAATATCTCGGTTTACTAAAAGCATTATTTCACATTCGTGGTTGACAATGCGCACTGCAACTTTGAATTTTTTCTGCCAGCTTAATTCCGGAATCAATAGCAATGTCACCAGTCCCAGAAAATGATCCGGCTCTCCTGCCGTCGGCATTACAATGTCAATGGTGCTGAATCTTTTCTCGATGCAGTATTGAATGGCCAGTTCGGTATCGGTGGCGTCTTTGCGTTTAGGAAAGGGAAGTGTATTTACGCCTTTAACCGATTCTATTTTAAGTGAGTCAAAGTCGCCAATGATTATATCCGGTTTAATCTTAGCCTGTTTGAAAAACTGGTAGCCGCCATCGACCGCAATCCTGTATTTCCCCTGGCAAAGCTTTTTGTAAAAGCTCAAATGTGATTTCGGATAGCGGCTGTGAATAAAAACTACGGCGGCTTTCATCTCATCACTTAACGCCTTAACGATTGCACTTTTTGGGTCAAAGCCATTCGGGCGGGCGAATTAAAAAAAGCATTTCCGATTACCAATATGTCCGCACCGGCATCAACGCACCTTTTGGCATTGTCGCCATCGACGCCGCCATCGATTTCAATTAATGTATTGAGATTGTTCTTATCGATGAAGTCCCGCGCTTTTTCTACTTTGGGAAGTACTGACTCCATAAACTCCTGCCCGCCGAATCCGGGTTGGACGGACATAACTAATAACAAGTCAAAATACTCCAGAAAAGGGAGCACTTTTTGAATTGATGTTTTTGGATTCAGTGTCAGGCCCGGTTTTACGCCCATTTTTTTCAGGGCACGGCAATGCCGCCGTGGATCAGGGTGAACTTCGATATGAAACGTTATCAAATCAGCTCCGGCTTTGACGAACGGCTCAAAATATTTTTGCGCCTCACTTAACATCAGATGCACGTCGAGAAACTTGTCAGTTAGTTTATCAATAGTCTTCACGATTCCCGGCCCGAATGAAATGTTGGGGACAAAGCGTCCGTCCATTATATCGAGATGCAGCCAGTCCACCCCGAGTCTGTCACAATCTTTGATTTCATCAGCTAAATGGGCAAAATCCGCCCCTAAAACTGATGGTGCAATTTTAGCCACGAAGCTTAAGCTCTCCTGTGATGGCGTTTTTCATTCTGTAAAACAATCTCCGCATTTCGTTTCATCCCTTCCAGTTTGGGACGAGTTAACGGTGTGCCGGCAGCAAAATCAAGAAAATCTTCGTAATCATTCATCTTGAGCAAATCGAGAGCATTTACGAACTCCCCCACTCCGCCACGCAAAAACTCATGATGATTCGTTACTTTTGATTTTTTGTTTTTAGGACAGACATCCTGACAAATATCACATCCGAACAGGCGGTGACCTGTTTTTTTGGCCAGTGGCTCCGGTATTTCCGAGGGGCGTTCAATAGTCAAATACGAAATACATTTTCTGGCATCAACGACGCCATTTTCTACTATTGCACCGGTCGGGCAGGATACAATACACATCCGGCAGCGCCCACAGGCGCCATGGTCGATTCCATACTGATTGTCAGGCTCAAGCTCCAACGATGTCAGAATTTCAGAAAGAAATACCCAAGAGCCGTACTCTTTATTAATCAGCATCGAGTTTTTGCCAACGTATCCCAATCCTGCTTTGGCAGCATACGCTCGCTCGAGCATCGGGCCATAATCGACATACCATCGAAAATCATCATCGCTTAAATCCGACATTTCATTCTTAATTGCTTTCAAGAGCACTTTGGTCCTTTTGGCAATAACGTTATGATAATCTTTTCCTCTGGCATATTTTGAGACGCGCCCGTGATTTTCCGGAACATTTTCAGAGTCCTCTTGATAATAGTTTATGCCCAGCATGATAATGGAATTGACTTCGAGCATAAGCTCTTTAGGATTTGAACGCCGCTGCGGCTCTTTGGCCATATAATCCATCTCGCCGTGATATTTTTGCTCAAGCCATTTTCCCAATTGCTGCTTAGCTTCGGGAATTATTTCCGGACTGACAATTCCGCAAAGATCGAAGCCGGAATTATGGGCTAATTCTTTAATTCTTGGAGTAGTTATTGCCATCTTGTCAACTTTTTGTGCCTCAATCAAATGAACGATTTTAAAATACATATTGTAGCATGACTTTGCAAACTTGGCGAATTTTCTTCGCCCAAACGACTACTTCTCCAAACGACTCGATTCCTTTAAACGAAATGAATTAGCCGAACAAAAAGGAACCAAACGATTACTTAACTATTTGTAGTATTTGGGATTGCAAAGATTTCGACACAGTCTCGCCGATAATAGAAGTAAGAGACTTTTGTTGTTATAAAGGAAATAATATTCTATATTTTGAGGCTTCAATAAAAGCGACTGTTTGAACCAAATCAGTAAAAGGTACGAGGTATGAATATGGCCCAAATAAATATGATGACGAGCACCAAGCCGGGATTTAGCGGCGAGTCGGATGAAAAGATTTTTAAATATGAAGGAATTTTCGGGGCCAATCATTACGGCCGCGTAAAACTCGTTGTCCGCCGTGCCCGGGCCCAGTGGCTCTATAATATGGACAACCGCCGTTATCTTGACTGCCTCTCGGCCTATTCGGCGGTCAATCAGGGCCATCATCATCCGGTTATTGTAGAAGCATTGATATCGGCCTTGCAGGATAATTATGCTTCGGTAATTTCAAATGTCGTTTACACTGATTCACTGGGGATATTCTTAAATAAACTGGCCAATCTGGTGCCGCAATTGGGAACTCGTTTCGGCAATAATGGTAATAAAGTCCTCCCCAAAAATGGCGGCGTGGAATCGGTTGTAACGGCCGTTAAGATGGCCCGTTGTTTTGGCTACAAAGAGAAAGGCATCCCAGACTCCAAACAGGAAATAATTGTCTTTGAAAACAATTTCCACGGCCGCGACATGGCCGCTATTTCCATGTCCAATAATCAAAAATATAAAGAAGGATTTGGACCGCTCACCCCCGGATTCATAACGGTTCCTTTTGGAAATCTCGATGCCGCCGAAAAAGCTATAAACAAAAACACTTGCGGCATTTTGGTTGAGCCGATGCAGGGCGAAGGCGGCATGTATGTTCCGCCGGATGGGTTTCTCAAAGGATTGAGAGAAATTTGCGACAAACATAATTTGTTCTTGATATACGATGAGATTCAGGTCGGCCTCGGCCGCACCGGCAAAATGTTCGCCTTCGAGCATGAAGGCGCGGTACCGGATGGAATGATTCTGGGCAAGGCGATTTCGGGCGGAATGGTGCCGGTTTCGGCATTTGTGGCTAACTCAAAAATGATGGATCTGGTTTTCCAGCCGGGGCGCGATGGTTCAACTTTTGGCGGCTACCCCCTGGCGTGTGTGGCGGGAACCGTCGCGCTTGGCGTTATCGTCGATGAAAAACTTCCGCAGAATGCACTTCGGATGGGTCAGGTGCTAAAGAGAAAAATTGAAGAAGTGGCAACCCGTTCGAAACACGTCAAAGAAGTGCGCGGACGCGGGCTTTTCATTGGTATTGAAGTCAAAAACGGCGATGCCATGACGTTCTGCCGCAAGCTTCTCGATTTGGATATGCTCTGTAATGACAGCCACGGGCATACCATTCGCATTTCTCCGCCGCTCATAATTGACGAGACCGATGTAGACTATATTGTCGAGCGGCTGGAAAAAGTTCTCGTTGACTAAACTGCAATTTGTTGGGCAGATTTGTTGATGCTGCCGAGATAAATCGCCAGTAAAGTCAGAATCGCCCCCATAGTTTGAATTAAAGTTAGACTCTCTTCGAAAAACATAATTCCCCAAGCAGTTGCCAGGACTGGCTGTAATAGTAAAATGAGTCCGGCTTGCGATGCCTTGACCTGTGCCAATCCACTTGAGATTGACCACCAACCAATGGTCTGCGGAACCAGACCAAGGAGAATCAAGATAATCAAAGAATAGTAGTCAGGAGGGAATAGGCCCCTGTCCTCGATAAATGTCGCGCTTCCCAAAAACAATGCCGTGAATAGGGACACCCAGGCCATTAGAATCACAAAGTCCGGCAGCGCTTGCTTATGACCGGCATATTTCAAGGTCACCAGATAATTGGCGTAGGCCAAACCGGTAATCAGTCCGTAGAGTACCCCACGCAGGTAACGTCCGGTCATCTCAATATCGCTGCCGATGCCTATTAATAGAGCGACGCCTGCAAAGGCCCCCACTGCCGCGACCAGAAACTTGATTGATAACTTCTCCTTGAAAATGAAATAACTCAAGACTGCCGTTCCAAATACTTGTATATTCGCGAGAATTGTCGCAATGCCGGCGCCGGAATAAACTATGGAACGATGCCAGAAGAACAAATCAGCCGAAAACAAAAAACCGGCCAGTACCGTCCATCCCATTATGGACTTGTTAATACTGAACGAACGGTTACGGACAAATGCTATAACAAAAAGGAAAACTGCGCCAAAAAACGTGCGCCAAAAGCCAATGGCAGTTGGTGACATCAGGCCCATCCCCAGCATTTTTACAAATACCGGCGCAAAGCTGATACAAAACGCCCCAAAAGCCAGTTTGGCAATTCCCCGATCAGTTGGCATTGGTAAAATTATTAAATCAATAGATAAAAAAAAAGAGAAAAAGATTAGATTCCGAGACTAGTATTCTTGCCAGCGATATCCGGCCGATACAATCAGCCCAATTAATGTCCAGGTCATTACCAGCGATGTGCCGCCGTAGCTTAAAAATGGGAGCGGTAGTCCGGTCACGGGCATAAATCCCAGAGTCATTCCCACATTGACCAGGAATTGAAACATCAATATGGCTGTAGCTCCAATCACAATATTGGAAAGAAACTTGGAGCGGCATCTGGCAGCTATCCTGACGGCTTTTATAAAAATGAATGCGAACAGCCCGATTACAATAAGCGCGCCCCATAATCCAAACTCTTCTCCCAACACCGAGAAGATAAAATCAGTGTGTCGTTCCGGCAAAAAGTCGAGCCGCGTTTGCGAGCCTTTGAGAAATCCTTTCCCCAAAAATCCGCCGGAGCCGATAGCAATCTTGGATTGAATGACCTGGTAGCCGGCGCCTCTGGGGTCGGTACCCGGGTCCAAAAAAGTCAGAATGCGCTGCTGTTGATATGCTGCCAATCGGTTCCAGACCAATGGTAAAATAGTCCCCGTCACCATGTTGGTCACGACAGTAAAAATACTGAAAGCCAGTCCCGGACGGATCAAAAACAAAAAAACCAGTAATAATCCCAGATAGATGGCCCAGGCAATCCAGTGAGTAGCGGCAATTAAAGACACCAGCGGAGTCAAAATCAAAAGGAGGTAAACCGGACGCAGGCCCGACCAAAACCATAGTGCAAACAGCACTACCGGAAAAACCAGCGCTGTTCCCAAATCGGGTTGTTTTAGTATCAACATCATGGGAATAATCGATAAGATGGCTGTAAAGGCCAGTCGGCGTTTAGATGTCGGCGGCAGTTTTGAGTAGGCCAAATATCTGGACAGAGCAAATACTATTGCCAGCTTAGCCAAATCTGCCGGCGCAAGGTTCATATGCCCAAATGAAAACCACCTCATCGAACCCATCCGTGCGGAACCGACGAGAAGCACGGCAATGAGGAGTATTATCGCCAGCGCATACAAAAGATAAGCGCTGAAATCGTAAAGCCTGATCGGCAGGTGAATGACAAAGGTGAAAATAATCAGGGCAAAGCCGAGCCAGATCATTTGGCGCAAAAAATATTCCTGATGAAATGTGGAATCTGCATGGTGAAGTGCAGACATTATCAGCAGGATACCAATGACGGACAAGGCGAAGGCGGCGCCGATCAACTGCCAATCCAATTCACGAAACTTGATAGTCAATTGCCGGCTCCTTCATCTGCAACAATATTCGTATCGGCTTCTTCGGCCAGCATGATTTGTTTCCTGCCTTCTTTCTTCAACATATAAGAGTCAATTATTTTGGCCACCAGCGGCGCTGCCACTTCGGAGCCGTGGCCGGCATTTTCGACAATTGCCGCCACGACTATTTCCGGCGCCTCCAGCGGCGCGACTCCGATAAACCAGGAGTGGTTTTCGCCATGAGGGTTTTCGGAAGTTCCGGTCTTCCCCCCTATACTGTAAAACTGGTTTTTCAGATGACGTGCGGTCCCATGGTCACCTTCTACCACCAGTTTTAATCCTTCGTTAATCAGACCCAATGTTTTTTTGGAAAACGGCAGATTGAAGACAATTTGAGGAGTAATCATTTCCGGGGGTTGGTCAGGATAATGAATCATGCGCACCAAATGCGGCCTGTAAACGACACCATTGTTGGCCAGTCCGCAATAGAATTGAGCCATTTGAAAAAGATTGACCAGAATCTCGCCCTGGCCAATGGCATTGTTGAGCACTAGCCCACGCGACCAGCGACCCTCACCGTAGCGGCGATTATAGTAAGCAGAATTTGGATTAAGCCCCTGGTCTTCATTGGGCAAATCCACCCCGGAGGGTCGCCCCAAGCCACACAAGCCCAAATAATGAGATAACTTATCGACACCTAATTCTGCACCAAGCTGGTAAAAATAAACGTCGCATGAGCGCTCCAGAGCATGCACTGCGATGGTGGCGCCATGTCCTCCGGGTTCCCAACAGCGGAAGAATCGATTGCCAAATTGAAGACCACCGACGCAAGGCTTAAAAGTTGTGTTGGAATTTATGACGCCTTCTTCCAAACCACCGCCCAGCGTCAACGCTTTGATTACTGAACCGGGTGGATAAAGACCTTTGAGGGGTCGATTCAAAAGCGGATGCGAACTATCGTTTGACATTTCCTGCCACAGACTGTCCGGAATCACTCCCGAAAAGATATTGGCATCATATTCCGGAAAAGAAACCATGGCTAAAACTTCACCGTTACGGGGATCCATCGCCACTACACCGCCGCAGCAAAATGTATCCAGGGCCTTGATACAGGCCGCTTGCAAGTCCACATCTATGGAAACTGTCAAATCAGCTCCGGGCACTGCTTTAACCGATGGCCGCCCGGCATATTCGCCAATAATCTGACCGGAAGAAGATGCTTCAATGTAAGAGGTCCCTTCTTGCCCACGCAGCAGCCGGTCATATTTCTTCTCAAGACCTTTTTTGCCGATCATGCTGCCTGGTCGCACGAATTCAAACTCCGGCAATTCAAGCTCTGACTCGGAAATTTCTCCAACATAACCAGTAAAAGACTCGGCGCCGATGTCCGGAGCATATTGCCGGACTCGTTCCATCTGGTATGTAACACCGGGGAAGCGGTCATATTGTTCTTCCAGAACAGCCACTATTTCAAAGGGCACATCTCGCCGTACCGCCGCCGGTTGATATTGACTGACCATGTTGGCTTTGATTCTTCCGCGAATGTGAGTGGTATCGAATCCAATTAGGCTTGACATCTGCGGCAATGTTCGGTAGCGAACTTCTTCAACCGGAATTACGGAAACCGTATATGACGGCCGATTGTCAACAATGACGCGTCCTTCGCGGTCGAGAATGTGTCCTCTCTTGGGGAGGATGGGAATTACCCGAATGCGGTTGTTCTCCGACATTTCGGCCAGCTCGCGATGCTGAAAGATTTGCAGTTTTATCAGTCCGCCGAGGCAGACCAGGATAACAATGATGATTACTACCATTGCATAGCGGTAGCGCTCGCCGATCGATAATTTTTCACGTTCAAAACGCACTTAGAATACCGATCTTAGCTTTTGTGAAGTAATACTACGCTCTTTAAACAAAAAGAAAATCCATGCCACTACCGACGTATACGCGGTGCTGGGCAGGCAATACGTCCACAGCATATAAAAAAATCTGTCGGTTCCGTTTATAATTATCGAGGCGATATTGTGCACCAAAACGGCACCAACAACCAACAAAAGTTTGGAATAGATTGATTCCAGATTTAGCTTTTCACGAATGTGATAAACCGCTACTCCCAGCGCCGCCAACAAAATGGCATGCCAACCCATCGTTTTGGGCTGGGTAGCGGCGAGAACTAATCCGGCCAGAAAACCAAACCAGGCGGTGGCAGTTTCAGATTTGTAGGTGGCTACCATGACTACTATCATGGCCGGGAGATTAAGCGCTACAAAATACAGCCCCGTGAGATCTCTCCATATGACCTCATGCATGGCGATCAAGATCAGGTACAACAAATATGGCAACAGTCTTATCATTCCGTGACCGACCTCAAAACGAAAACTTCTTCGACCGAACTAAAAGTGGCCGCCGGACGCAGTTCGACATCACAGAACGGTTCGTCGGGCTGACGTATGACTCCTTGGACTTGCCCAATCAGCAGACCGGCAACATATACCCCTCCCAAACCTGACGAGACAATCAAGTCCCCCTCCTGGATGGTTCCTTGAACTGGGAAATTATCAAGCACCAGACCTGTTCCGGTGCGATATTTGACGATACCCATCTCGCGAGTATCCGAAATTCTCGCCGCCACCCGGTTGGCCGGGTCGGTCAATAGCTGCACCACCGAAAAATCACTCATGACCTCTGTTATACGCCCCACCAAGCCTTGTTGATTGACAACCGCCTGATCGATGGAAACAGAATCATGGGCACCTTTGTTTATAACTGCAGCTACCGGTCGATTTCCTCCATAACTGACTGAAATGACCTTGGTCGGCAACAGTGAATAACCGGCTGGGGGTTCAAACCCTAGAATTGAGCGCATTCGTTTATTTTCTCTGGCTGCTTCTTCCAAAAGTGCCGCCCGGGTGTTGGCCTCGACCAATTTTTGCCTTAATAGCTCGTTTTCGGTGGAAATGGTCCTCATTTCGACCATCAGACTCTTGAGCTGGAAAAAGGGGAAATAGAGGGTCTTTACAACCGCCTGGCTGGTAAACTGGTTGATAGCGGGGACATCAATTACCAAAAGCACTGAAAAAAAAACTATTAAAGTAAAATGAAGATTACGCCAGTCTTTGGGAAACAAACTTGTCATTTGACTCATTGTACACGGCTTCCGTGCCGCAAAATCCGCACTATTTTATTTGATCAATCAACTCCAACACCTCACCCGGAGATGTTGCTTTCATTAGTTTTTGTCGGTTTTCTTCGGATTTCATTAAGTACGAAAGTCGTGACATTACGTTTAAATGAGCTCCAATGGCATCCTCGGGAGCGGCAATCAAAAAGAACAAATAGACCGGTTTGTGGTCGATGGCTTCAAAATCGATTCCTTTGCTGGCGCGGCCAAAAGCTATGACAATTCCCTTAACCGCCTTTGTTTTGGCGTGCGGAAAGGCAACACCGTATCCAATGCCGGTGGTGACCAGATTTTCCCGTTCTTTAATGTCCCGCATCAGTGCATTCTTATCTGTCACCATATTGGAAGTATTGACCAACTCTACTAATTCCTCGATTATGCCGTCTTTAGCTTTTGCTTTCAGGTCAAATACAATCAGATTCTCTTCTGAAAACTTAGAAAGTTTCATTTCCTTTTAATCCTTACTTTACTTTTTCTGCTTCAGCCGCAAGTAAAACCGGAATCTCATCTACGATGGGAAAGCCCAGCATACAATTCCGGCAAATCAGCCGATTATTTTTTTCTTCATATTCCAGTTTATTTTTACAAGTTGGACAGGCCAGTTTATCGAGCAGTTGTTCCGAAAGTGGTGTCATATAATTTACAATTCTTCAAACTCGCCCATGCCGCGATATTTTTTAATTCTCTGCTCGACCAATTGATCCGGTTTTGTCTTCTCCAGTTCCTTGAGGGCCGACAAAATCTCCTTTTTTATACTTTTCGCAGCCTTATCAGGGTCGTTGTGGGCTCCTCCCGCCGGTTCATGAATGACTTTGTCAATTACTTCCAATTCCAGCGCATCGGAAGAAGTCACTCTCAATGCCTCGGCAGCATCGGGTGCCTTGGCGGCGTCCCGCCACAAAATAGCAGCACAGCCCTCCGGTGAAATCACCGAGTACCAGGCATATTCCAGCATCATGACTTTATCACCGACTCCAATACCCAACGCTCCGCCCGATGCTCCTTCTCCAATTATCACTACAATAATGGGCACGGCAATCAAAGACATTTCCCTGATATTCTTAGCAATCGCTTCTGCCTGGCCGCGTTCTTCGGCCCCAATTCCCGGATAAGCGCCGGGAGTGTCGATTAAGACCAGAATGGGCACGTTGAATTTTTCAGCCAATCGAAAAAGCCTTAAGGCCTTGCGGTAGCCTTCGGGATGCATCATCCCAAAATTCCTTAATAACTTATCCTTGGTGTCGCGGCCTTTTTGCTGGCCGACAACCAGGACCGGCCTCTCGTCGATCCGGGCAAAACCGCCTATAACAGCTTTGTCATCACCGAATCCACGATCACCGTGAAGCTCAAGAAAGTCTGTGGTCATCATGCGGATATAATCATAGGCATAAGGTCGTTTAGGATGGCGCGCAATTTGCACTTTTTGCCAGCGAGTCAGTTTGGAGTATACTTCACTGCGGAGCCGGACAAGCTTTTTTTCTAAAGAAGCAATCTCCCCGCTTAATTCCACCGATTCATCGGCGGAAAAGTCCTTCATATCGGAAATTTTTTTTTCGAGTTCAAGAATAGGTTTTTCGAAATCTAAATGGGGTCGTTCTGCCATAGAATATTGTGCCCCTGATACAACCGCTTTCATTGGCGGTTGTTCTTGCGAAGAGGCAATTTGCTTAACAAAATAAGGAATAAGATGAAAATTACAACCATAAAAACGACCAGTAATGCCAGCACTATCTTCCTGTCCCAGATGAACATAGCATGAGCGAACAGCCCGAATGTAATCGCCAGCGAATAGAACACCAGAATAATCTGCCGGTATGATAGGCCGGCCAGGGCCAGATAATGGAAAAGATGCCGGCGGTCGGCTTTCATCACATTTCTGCCGGAAATCACGCGACGAAGAATTGATGACGCGGTCTCAAGAACGGGCACTCCTAATGCCAGCAAAGGCACGTAAAGAGCCGTAAATGTAAATGATTTTATCGGAAAAACGAGTGAGACAACTGCAAAATAAAACCCAATTTGTAATGAACCGGAATCTCCCAAAAAAATTCTGGCCGGATAGCGGTTGAAGTAGAGAAACGGCACCAAGAATCCTATCATTGCACAGACGAATAATAGCGGCGCACCGACTGCAAATAGCTGACCAATACCGGCCATGGCCACGGCGCCGATTAATGATACTCCGGCAGCGAGTCCATCGAGTCCATCAATCAGATTTATGGAATTGGTAAGTACTACCACCCAGCCAATTGATATGATGATTGACAGCCAGCCGACATCGACACTTCCGTATGGAGTCGAAAGTAGCTCCACTCTCAATCCCCCTATATAAAGCGTCAGCCCTGCAGCTATTTGAGCGGCCAGCTTTACCCACGCGGGAAGTGGTGACAAGTCATCCGACAGACCTACCAACAGGATTATTAAAGCACCCAGAAAGATGTAAAATATCGAATCGTAAACGGCAGCGAACAAATTGGGAAAAATCACCAAAGTAACGGCAAGTGTTATCCAGACAGCAACAAATAGAACGACTCCGCCAAGCACTGGTACCGGTCGGTTGTGCCTTTTGTGCTGACCGGGTAAATCAACCCAGCCATGAGCCTTACCTAACCGAATGGCGACCGGCAACAAAACAGCTGAAATTAGCAGGCTTCCCGCTGTGGCCAGAATTAATTGAGTAAGATTCATTTGTGATTATTTTGTTTTAGGCATTATGGCATCGACAATGCCTGTCAAAAGGAAATTTAAAAGCAACATTAGGGGGAGAATAGTAAATGTCGCCCAGCCGCGTTTGTGTTTTCTAAAATACTTATACACCGACTGGTGGTGATACCAATTCCGCTTCAGAAATCCGGTCGAACTGCCGCCCCCCCATTCATGCACTGCACCTGCCGACGGCAGAAAGAAATTGCTGAAGCCGAGCATATTCAGCCGCTTGCACAAATCGGTGTCCTCCATATACATAAAATAATTCCAGTCAAATCTGCCGACTCTTTCAAATACATCTTTTCGAATCATTAAAAGCGCTCCTGCCACAGCCGGAACTTCGCTAGGAACGGCAGCATCTGGCAATGTATATAAATTCCAACTGCGAAATATTCTCCCGAACAAGGAGCCGCGCGAAAAAATTAAATTCACCATTGAAGGCAGATTCCTGCAGGTCGGCTGGAAAGTCCCGTCCGGGAAGCGCATTCTCCCTCCAACAGCGCCCAATTTTTCTTTCCCTGGCATAAAACTAATGAGGTCATCGATACAGTTACTGTCCACGAAAACATCGGGATTCAAAAAAAGCAAATAATTTCCGGCCGCTTCTTTCGCACCCTGATTGCATGCTGCCGCGAATCCCATATTCTTTCTGTTCACAATCACACGCGCCTCGAGCCAGAGGTTTTTCGCCACCGAAGGCGAGTTGTCAGTTGAGTTGTTGTCCACAACAATCAGCTCGCAGTTAATTCTTTTGACAGCCTCTTTAAGATGCGCCAGACAGATTCTTAACGAAGGAAGTGAATTAAAAGTAACTATAATAATCGATAGCTTGTCGTCACCGGCGTTCACGTTCGTTCACTTAAGCTTCCCGAAAATGGATTTGATACGCAGCCACCAGACCATCCAGATCGCTTCGCGCATTATTCTTTTGGACATCTTGGAGCTGCCGGCCACTCGATCAATAAATACAATCGGAATCTCTTTTATACGGAAGCCCTTCTTCCACACCCTCATATTCATTTCAATTTGAAAGGAATAGCCGGAGGAATGGACTGAATCAAGATTGATTGACTCCAGAACTTCCCTGCGGAAACACTTATAACCGCCGGTGGCATCCCGGATAGGCATTCCCGTAATAATGCGGGTGTACATATTGGCAAAATAAGACAAAAGGAGCCGCGACATCGGCCAATTGATAACATTCACGCCGGAAATGTAGCGCGAGCCGATAACCAAATCGTGATGCTGAATCTCTCGTAAAAAAGTTTTGATATATTCCGGGCCGTGTGAAAAATCGGCATCCATTTCAAAAATGTAATCAAACTTATTTTCAATGGCCCATTTAAAACCGGCAATATAGGCCCGCCCCAGCCCTACTTTGGCCTGGCGATGGAGTACATGCACTTTTTCTTCCTGTTTAGCCAGGCGGTCGGCGATTTTGCCGGTCCCGTCGGGAGAATTATCATCAACGATCAGCACATGAATGCGGGCGTCAAGAGGGAGCACGGCATGCGCAATTGTTTCGATATTATCTTTTTCGTTGTAGGTGGGGAAAATGATTAAGGCGCGTTGTGGAAGAGTGCTGTTCGTCATTTTAGTTAATCATATCCGTTTTTTTCGCTCAAAGCTCACTTTTTTATCAAAAATGAAATCACCGTAGCCAGAATTTCGATAATTGTCGTCCAGATGCGCGATAATATGGCAATCATGGGCGCCACACCCGGCAAAAAAGGCAGGAGCATCTGACCCATTACCAACTCCCGCGGACCAATTCCTCCCGGCGCAAACAAGGCCAGATATCCAATCTGATACGAGCCGGCAAAGATGCCTACCGACGGGACTATTCCTATATCCGTTTCTGAAACAATCGATTTAATAAACATCCATAGCGCTGCACCATAGAAAATCCAGGCGACACAATAGCCAAGAAAAATGGCCGGAGCAACTTTTTTATCTATGGAAAAGGCCAATTCGGGCCGAGAAAAACGCCTCAAAATGTAATTGGTTACCGACAATATCTTATTTGGCCAGATTATCACCATTAAGGATAATAGCACCATAACAAATGTAAACAGATGGGCCGAGCCCTTACCCATAAAAGCAATCTGGTCAATTATAATCGCCGGTTCGATCTGGGTGCTGATAGCAAGTATCAGAAAGGCCGAAACGGTAGTGAACAATTGAGAAATGAGGAAGGACGCCGTTGCCTTTTCAGGACTCAACCCATATTGACGGGCGACATAGATTATTCCGAATAACTGCCATATTTTCCCCGGAACGTAGCGTCCCAGATTTGATAAATAAGAGATCTTAAATGCCGCCGGCAAACTTATGCGGTGACCAAATCCTTTAACAACCATCCCCCAGGTCGAGGCAAACAAAAAGAGCGCAAACAAAGCGCAGGCAATCGAAAGCATCAACAACCCAAAACTGTTGATTTGCCAATCGTAAGTTTTAATGTCATCCCAGTTGGCGCGAAATTGTAAATAAATGAAATAAAAAACTACGGCGAAAAGTATTAGCTTGAGTAAAACCAGCAGAAGTTTCTTATAAGGAGATTTGGAAGGAGTATTGACTGCTTCCATTTAGGATTGAGAGTTCAAATAGTTAAATGCCGTCATTAGAGCTGTTTTTATCAGAAAGAACCTTGCGCAGTTTCATTCGTAAATCGCCGATTTCTTCTTTCAATGCCGTCTGCACTTCGAGTACAAAGCCCATCACAAAAAACCCCATGCCCATTCCGGCCAGAAGTATTACCAGATACAACAGTGGGCGGTAACCTTCATGTTCAAATAACCGCAAATAAATCGCAATCAGTCCGACCAAAAGTGAAACGAGGAAAAATAACGATCCGGCTACACCGAAATACAATAGCGGCTTTTTCAAAAGCCTGATTTGGAACCAGACCGAAATTAAATCAAGCAAACCCACCAGGATTCTGGAGCCGGCTGAATATTTGGATTTTCCCCAATGGCGTTCATACAAAGGAATCTTGGTTTCCTCGATTCGATACCCTTCATCTGACGCCAAAACTACCAGATACCTGTGCCAGTCTTTGCGCATGAAAATTCTATCGGTGATTTCTTTGCGAAAGGCTTTAACAGAATTCAAATCGTGCACTTTGAGATTGAAGAGCTTCCTGGAGAACCAATTGTAAATCAGGGAGACCAATCGTTTCTCATATTTCCCCTGTTTCCAGCCGGTGCAGATATCGGCGCCGTCTAGAATCGGCTGCACCAGTTTGGGGATGTCTTCCGGTTTATATTGCAAATCGGCCGGGTAATAAATGAAAATGTCTCCTTTGGCCTTTTGAAACCCAGTTTCAAGCGCCGCTGTCACACCCCGATTGCGGGGGCGCGATTCAAATCGGACAAAACTGTATTTCTGCGCCGCTGATTTAATGGCCTGGAGTGTGCCATCGGTAGAGCCGTCATCGACAAATATCAATTCACAGGGAAAACCGGCTTTTTTCCGCATGTCATCGAATTGACTGCAGAATTCGGCGATATTTCCCTCCTCATTCATGGCCGGGACTATAACCGAGACCAAATTCTTTTTATCGCCGGTTTGGTTCATTCGAAAATCTAATGGTTATGCTGACGTTAAACTTATACAACTCCTCTGGAAAAAACGACTTTGCCGCCAAGAATTGTTTTATCTACCAGCCCCGACAATTTGAACCCGGCAAATGGCGTATTTTTCGAGCGAGAATGGAAAGTCTCCGGATTCACCGTCCATTTCTTGTCCGGGTCAATAATGGTAATATCGGCAACGGCGCCATCGGCTAAACTTCCACCCGGCAGGTTCAGAATTTGCGCGGGTTCTATAGTCATTTTGCGGATGGCGTCAGCCCAACTCAAGAGTCCCTTATCAATTAAGAATGTCTTGACCAGACCCAGAGTTGTTTCCAGCCCGATTAACCCCGGCGGCGCCTGATCGAATTCGCAGTCTTTTTCTTCAGCGGAATGGGGAGCGTGGTCGGAGGCTATGCAGTCGATTGTTCCGTCAATCAAACCTTCAATCACGGCATCTCTATCTTTGGCAGTGCGCAGCGGCGGGTTGACCCGTAAATTTGTATTGAACTCTTTCCCAATTTCCTCGTCAGTCAAAACCATATGATGCGGCGTGGCCTCGGCTGTCACTCGGACACCCTCGGCTTTGGCTTTCCGAATAGCCTCAACCGCTGCCCTGGCCGAAACGTGCTGAATATGTAAACGCGCACCGGTCATTTTGCACAAAGCGATATCACGGAGCACGGCTATTTCTTCTGCCACAGATGGTGTTCCTTTCAGACCCAATCTGGTCGATTGAAAACTTTCATTCATCACGGAACCAGCGGTTAGATACTGATCTTCAGCGTGCTGCATCACCGGAATGTTAAACATCCGGGAGTATTCCAAGGCACGGCGCATGATTTCAGGATTCTGCACATAGTTGCCGTCATCGGTAATGGCTACCGCCCCCACTTTGACTAAATCACCAATCTCCGACAATTCTTTACCTTCAATATTCTTGGTAATGGCGCCCACGACATAGACACGCGCATCAGCATCTTTGGCGCGGTCTTGTACGAATTTGACCGTTTCCTGATTATCAATGCGAGGCATCGTATTGGGCATGCAGCAGATCGATGTAAACCCTCCCGCCGCCGCCGCCTTACAACCAGATTCTACTGTTTCTTCATCCTCACGCCCCGGCTCACGCAAATGAACGTGGATATCAATCAAACCCGGCACTACCAGTTTGCCGGATGCATCTACGACATTTTCTTTGGGAAGTTTTTGAATTTCTTTTGCAATGGCCGCTGATTGTTTTTCAATTTTGGCAATTTTGCCGCCAGATATAAAAACAGATGCCTCAATTTCGAATCCGAGAGCCGAATCAATAACTCTGCCTCCGGAAATCACCATGTCAAACTTGTTAGCTGGCATCATTCGCCCTGCTCTTCCTTTCGTCCCGACAACAAATACAATACTGCCATACGCACCGCCTGACCGTTAGTGACCTGTTCGAGGATGACGGAATTTTCACTGTCAGCTACTTCGCTGGTCATTTCCACGCCGCGATTGAGCGGCCCCGGATGCATTATCGTGTAATTCTTATTGAGCCGGCGAAGCCGTTCATTAGTTATGCCGAACAAGTTGGTATACTCTCTTTTTGACGGAAACAGGCCTGCCTGCTGGCGCTCCAGCTGGATACGCATCACGTTGACCACGTCGGCGCCCTCCAGAGCCTCATCTATATTCGTGTAAACATCGCAGCCAAATCGTTCCACTTCCGCCGGTATCAAAGTGGTGGGGCCGCACAACGCCACCGAGGCCCCCATCGTTTTCAATCCCCAGATATTAGAGCGAATCACTCGGGAATGTTTGACGTCACCCACCAGAACGACGCGCAGCCCTTTGAGTTTTCCGTATTTTTTTCGAATGGTGAACATATCCAACAGGGCTTGAGTGGGGTGCTCATGTGTTCCGTCACCGGCATTGATGATATTGGCTTCCATGCATTGCGTCAGAAAATAAGGTGAACCCGGCGAACTGTGCCTGACTACTACCATGTCAATCTTCATAGCTTCGATATTTTGAACGGTGTCACGCAGCGACTCTCCTTTTTGCACCGATGAAGCCGAGGCAGTAAAATTAACTGTATCTGCGGACAATCTTTTTTCCGCCAGTTCAAATGAAATGCGAGTGCGAGTTGAGGGCTCATAGAACAAATTCACCACGGTGATGCCGCGAAGCGTGGGAACTTTTTTAATGGTGCGCTCAATAACTTCGAGAAAGGTCTCTGACGTATCCAATATCAAGCCGATATCGTTTTCGCGTACGCCTTCCAGGCCCAGAAGATGTCTGGAGCTTAATTGACTCATTTTCTACCCTTCATTTTTTTGCTTGGCGTTGTTTTCCTGGGCAGAGCTTTGACCGGAGTTTCCATGTTTCCTTTTTCAATCAGCACCTCGTCTTTACCGTCCTGTTCGGCGACATTAACGACAACCCTGTCATCTTTTGAGGTGGGGATATTGGCGCCGACATAATCGGCTTTGATGGGTAGTTCCCGATGTCCGCGGTCGACCAACACTGCCAGTTGAATAGTGCGGGCGCGTCCAAAATCAACCATTTGGTCTAAAGCGGCGCGCACCGTGCGGCCGGTATATAATACGTCATCAATGAGAATGACATTCTTGTCGCGTACTTCGAATAATATGTCTGTACGCTGCACAATAGGCTGCTCTAATTTGGAGTGTACGTCGTCGCGATAAAGACTGATATCCATAAATCCGAGTGGGACTGGGACGCCTTCCAATTCCTTAATTTGAGCTGCAATTCTTTTGGCTAAAACCGCACCGCGAGTGAGAACGCCGATAATTACCAATGAACCGGCGCCGGAGTTGCGTTCCAAAATCTCATGAGCGATTCGCGTCAGCGCCCGCTGCATTTTTTTATCGTCTAATATGACAGTTGCATTGGTCGACAAATTTCGTCCTTGGGTAGAATTGAGAATTGTGAGATTAATTGCGCGTTCAATCTTCCTTTGCTGGCATCACCGTGCCATCTTAAAAGGTCAAAGCTTGCGAGAGTATAATATATATATCGACCCAGTCAAGCCCTGCTTAAGCGATTGGATTTAAATACTTAATTAGCGACAGCGTTGGAGTTACGGGCGTCTTTTTCGAAATATTTCTCCTTGGGCATTATCCAGAAATTTCCCCGGCCGTCCAAAGCTATAATCTTATCAGCCAGGGTTTTGATTATCTCATCATCATGCGATATTATTACCACACCCACACCGGCCTCATTCAACGCCCTGGCTAATAAAATAAATCGGCCCACCCCCTCGCGATCCAGCGCACAAGTAGGTTCATCAAATATGATAAATTTTGGGAGCATTGACAAAATTGATGCAAACGCCAGCCGTCTTTTTTCGCCCAATGATAGAGTGAACGGGTCACGTTCAAAAAATTGCTCAAACGACAATCCGACCACTCTAAAAAAACTCTGTACCGATTTTCGTGAAATCGCCTGTCCAAGATTACGCGGACCGAATTCAACTTCCTGTTCACAGGTGTGTAAAAAGAACTGCCTTTCCGGCTGCTGCAAGGCGGCTGTGATTTGCCCTCTTATGATTTTCTTATCGATGGTCAGGCCGTTTTCATCAAAACGGCGTATATCACCTGCATCAGGCTCGATTATTCCACACATCAACATTCCCAGAGTCGATTTGCCGCTCCCTGAAGGCCCGGTAATGGCAGTAATCTCACTACTATTTAGTTCTCCGGTAAAATGCTGCAATGCAACTTTGTCGCTCCCCGGGTAAGCAAAGCTAACCCGCGCTAATGCAATTCTGGACACTGTCGATTCGTTTAGTTTCTTTTGCAGATTCAAATCATCGGGTAATTCAATTTGCTTGCCGGCCGAAATGTCAAAATCAATGCCGCTCTTCAGGCAAAACGACTTGTTTTGAAGAATCGATTCCGGCCTGCCGTCAGCAGCCACCCGTCCGTTTTGGAATACAATCAGCCGTTCATATTCACAGGCAACTTGCGGATATTGAGAAATCTCAATTATAGTCAGTTCCGGCGAGTGGGTTTTAATTCTTTCCAGCTGGCGTCTGAATAGATCTCTCCCTTCGCTGTCAAGAAACGAATCTGGCTCATCCAGCACTAATACTGGTGGGTTACAAACCAATAAAGCCGCCAATGCCACTCTCTGTTTTTCGCCGACTGATAATTCCGCCGTCAACCGCCGGCGTAAATGCTCGATTGAAAACCTTTTCAGGATGCTTTGAATTCTTTTTTCCATTTCAACCTGGCTGATGCCCAGGTTTTCAAGCACAAAGGCGATTTCTTTTTCGACCGTCACCGCCACCATTTGATTATCCGGATTTTGGAATAACAGACCGACTGGAATTGGGGCGCTTTCATCGACACTCACAGAAATACGCCCCTGTTGAGACTTAATCAATCCGGCCGCTAATTTGGCGAATGTAGATTTACCCGAACCGTTGGCTCCCATCACACAGACCGCTTCGCCCGTCGAGACTTCCAAACTAACATTTAGTAATGCCGGCTGCGGATTATCGGCGTAGCGGTAGGTTATATTCTCAAGCTTTAGCATAATCAAAAACGCCGATGTTCTGAAATTAAGAACACCGGCCTGGGCTCAAATCTCATTTATAACTATTCTAAACAGGCCACATCCAAATTGCGGGCAGCGGCCACTTCATCCAGTCTTCGCACCGGCGTTGTATACGGCGCATTGGTGACTACCTCCGGCGAACTTTTCACCTCCACGGCAATCTGCTTCATCGCCTGGGCAAAAAAATCGAGTGTTTCTTTGCTTTCGGTTTCGGTTGGTTCAATCATCATGGCCTCGGGCACAATCAAAGGAAAGTAATTGGTCGGCGAATGCACGCCAAAATCAAGTAATCGCTTGGAAATGTCGTGAGTGCGCACGCCGAGTTTCTTTTGACTCCTGCCAGAAATCACAAACTCATGCATGCAGTGGACGTCATAGGGAAGTTCATACGTTTCTTTCAAGAGTGCCTTGAGATAATTGGCGTTCAGCACGGCATTCTCGCTGACTTCTTTAAGGCCCTCCCCGCCGTACGATAGAATATAGCAGTAAGCGCGCACCATATTACCGAAATTGCCATAGAAAGAATGCAAGCGGCCGATAGACTCCGGCCGATCAAAATTGAGCTGAATCGTGCCATGACTATCTTTTTCAAGATGAGGAAACGGCAGGTATTTTTCTAATGCCGCTGTCACACCAATCGCTCCGGCACCGGGACCGCCGCCGCCGTGTGGTGTGGAAAATGTCTTGTGCAGATTAAAGTGCATCATGTCAAAGCCAACATCACCGGGGCGGAAAATTCCCATATTAGCGTTGAGATTGGCGCCGTCCATATACATCAGACCGCCCTGGGAATGTACAATCGACGCAATCTCTTTAACATGAGATTCGAAAATGCCCAGGGTGTTCGGATTAGTGGTCATCAAACCGGCCACATCCTCTTTCATCACTTCTGCAACAGCCTGTGGAGAAATTACACCGTGTTCGTCAGAAGGAATCTGAACGGTGGTAAATCCGACTGCAGAAACAGTCGCGGGATTAGTGCCGTGTGCCGAATCGGGAATTATAATTTTCGTGCGCTTTTCATTTAGAGATTGATGATGCTTGTGCATTATCAAAAGTCCGGCAAACTCTCCGGCCGCGCCAGCCACCGGCTGCAAAGATAACCCCTTGAAACCGGATACTTCTTTCAGAAACTCCGACAAGCCCCACATCAATTTCAATAGGCCCGCCGCTGACTTTTGAGTCGTCAGCGGATGCGCACTTCGAATCCCCGGCAGTGATGCCGCCGCGTCATTTAGTTTGGGATTGTACTTCATAGTACATGAGCCCAGCGGATAAAAGCCTTTGTCGATGTGGTGGTTTTTGACAGAGAGATTGACAAAATGTCTCATGGCTTCCGGCTCGGTTACCTCGGGGAGCGCCGCATCTTTTGCCCGCCGGTATTTAGCCGGAATGGCCGACAATACTACCGCCTCTTCAGTCGTCAATTCCGGCAGAGTAAATCCGATTCGGCCGGGTCGGGATTTTTCGTATATCAGTTTCCCGTTGTCAATCGATGCAGGTTTATTCAAGTCCTATTTACCTCTAAGCTTGCGGATTTGTTCGTTGGCATACTCAACATCTTCCGAATTCGGCCAATGTTCCAGAAACGATACGAATGAAGAAATTGCCTGGGCGGTGTCGCCTTTGTCGCGATAAGCAATAGCGCAATAGATTTCACCCTCCTGTTCAAAACTGGTCCCTTTAAACTTCCCCATCACTTCATTATAAATACTCAAAGCTTTATCAAACTCGTTCAAACGGCGGTGCGTATGCCCGACAAAAAGCATACCCTGCCCTTCGAACTTGGTGCCGCCAAATTCGTTGACAACTTCTTTGTAAACATTCATCGCCTGTTCATTCTGTTTTTCACGGCGATACATGTCACCTATGGCCATAAAAGCCTCTCCGGAAAGGGAATCTTTTTTCTCACCGGTTGCGGTGATTTTATCGTACCAATCTTTGGCGTTTTTGGAATCCCCGCGGTATTTGTATTTGTCCGCGATTTGGAAAAACAGATTTCGGTCCTGGCTGTCTTTAGACTTGTCTAAAAGTGCACCCAATGTGCCGATGCCGTTGCGATAATCATTAACCGTTTTGATAAAATCGTCGGTGGGCAGGTATCCGGCGATTCGGTCGATTTCGTCGCCAGTGGCATTGGTCAATAGAAAAGTCGGGTAACCCATAATCTTATAGGCCTGCGAAACATTGGTATCAACTTCGGCATTGATTTTGGCAAAAACTACCTCTTTACCCAGAAAATCAATGGCCTTTTGGTCGGTGAGCACTTCTTTATCGAATTTCTTGCACCAGCTGCACCAGTCAGTATAAAAATCCACAACTATCGGTTTATTTCCGGCCGTTGCCAGTTCTTTGGCCTTGGCAAAGTCGGTTACATAAGCTGCTCTAGCGACATCGGCAGTGTCTTCAGCGATGACTATTACCGCAGATACTACCAGCAGCGCCAATCCTAAAATCATCATCCACTTCTTCATTTTTTTATCCTCGCTTTAAGTGTTATTACTTTCTGAATTACAATTGAAAATTTTCCTTTTTCAAAACGTTTTTCACTATCATTTTTGCTTCGCTTTTGTATTCTCGTGGGACCATTAAGAGTTTTTCCTGATAATACCCTGAAGCTTCGAATGCCTTGTTTCCTTCCGCGGGAGAATTAAACGGCTGCGCAAATGTTTTGGGCATTATCATCGACGGAATATTATTGGCGTCCAGACTGTTTTTGGCTTTCTCGGCCAGTTTGTTTCCTTTGATATTAGCCACCGCCACCCAGCTGTCATCGGGCGCACTGGCTACAGGTTTAGTCATATCGATTCTTTCGACCAGAGTTTGTCGGCAGTCCGGGCAGACCATTGTTGCGGCAGGGTGATCAGATTGACAGTTAGGACAATGCACTATTCTTAGAGTCCTTTCCTGTGAAACTTAATCCCCAATGTCATATCAAGTATATCAGTGGCTTCTTCCAGGTACTGGCTCGGCACCGAAATCTCGAATGCCGATGTCGCGTTGGTGTAGAATGGATTCAGGAATAAGCCTATGCTTCCAAAAAACCCGGATTTCGAGAGCACTACTACCGGTATTTTACAGGACTTCAAAGTTTCTTCAGCCAAATCCGCATGTAATTTGTCATCGATTACCCCTAGCATGACCCATTCGTTCTCTTGGGATGTTTCCATCTTGGGATCATTGCCGCACACATAACACGTCTGCACATCCTGCGACAACTCTGTTTTACATACTGGACAGTACACCGCTAACAGTCAACTCCTTCAGACCATCTACAAGTCTATTGATTTCCACATCAGTTCGTTTTTCAGTCGCCGCAACTATCAGGCAGTCATCCATGCCGCGGTACCATTTCCCGGCATCGATTCCGGGCAGGATATTCCTCTGCACCATCGATTCAATGATTTTTCGAGCAGGCACTGGTGTTTTAACCGCAAATTCACGCACAAATGGTCTATCAAAATACGCCTCAAATCCGTCTATTTCAAAAATTCTTCTGGCAGCAGCTTGCGCTTTTTCGGCTGACAACAGCGCCACTTTTTTCAATCCCGCGCGTCCCATCAATGTCATGTAGATTGAAGCCGCCGTGGCGCACAGCGCCTGGTTGGTGCAGATATTCGATGTGGCCTTCTCACGGCGAATATGCTGTTCGCGCGTTTGCAATGTCAGCACATAGCCGGTTTTGCCATCGACATCTTTAGTTCGACCGGCAATTCGTCCCGGCATATGACGAACTAATTCTTTCTTCGCCGCAAAAAAGCCCACTAACGGCCCGCCGAATGAAAGCGGCACTCCCAAAGGCTGCCCTTCGCCAATTACTATATCTGCGCCGTATTCTCCAGGAGTTTTTAACAGCGTCTGCGCAATGGGATCGACAGCCATTATCAGTTTGCCGCCGACTTTGTGAATCAGTTCTTCGGCCGCAGTTACTTCTTCCAGCAAACCAAAAAAGTTCGGCTGGGCCACTAACAGGCAGGCAGTATTTTCATCAATGATGTCCCCCAGCTTGCTTAAATCACTCATGCCGCTCCGAGCCGGCACTGTCACCAAATCAATATTTAAACCATTCAAGTAAGTTTCAATGACTTGCCGGTACATCGGATTGACCGTTTCGGAAATCACCACACGATTGCGATTTGTCACTCTCACGGCCAGTATTACAGCTTCGGCCGCAGCTGTGGCGCCGTCATATAACGAAGCGTTGGAAACTTCCATTCCGGTCAACCGGCAAATATGGCTTTGGAATTCGTAGATAATTTGCAGTGTCCCCTGTGACACTTCCGGTTGATAAGGCGTGTAAGATGTCATGAATTCGGGACGGCTCAACACTGCAGAAAGCGCCGAAGGGATAAAGTGGTCATAGACTCCCCCGCCGGCAAAACAAACCATATCTTCGGTTTTTCCGTCGGCCAGTTCCTTAACATGCGCCAGAATCTCCATCTCTGACATCTGGGGAATTTTCAACGCGCGTTTCAGCCGAAGTTCGGACGGAATCGCACTGAACAATTCTTCGACAGATTTCACTCCGATTTTTTTGAGCATTTCCTGCCGGTCGGCGTCGGTGTTAGGAATGTACGGCATAATCTCCCTTTATATAATTCAACTTCGTCACTGAAGTAATAAAATCAGTTTATTCGCCAAGTATACTCTTATAACTCGCGGCATCGAGTAATTGTTCGATTTGAGACTTATCCGAAACCTGAATCTTGATAATCCAGCCGCCTTTATAGGGATCGCGGTTAATTACCATCGGATCATTATCAAGCGCCTGATTGACTTCAATTACTTTCCCCGAAACCGGCGAAAACAAATCCGATACTGCCTTGACCGCTTCGATAGTGCCAAATGGTTTCATGTATTGAACTGTCTCTCCCACCTTGGGGAGTTCCACAAACACAATATCACCCAGTTCTCCCTGGGCAAAATCCGTAATGCCTACCGTGGCGGTATTCCCTTCCACCTTGATCCACTCGTGTTCCTTGGTGTACTTCAACTCTGACGGAATGTTCACGTGCTTCTCCACAATTATTTATCCGGTTATTCTTTTTCTGTTGGCGTGGGCTGTCCAACCAGGTCCGGAGATGCTGTCTCCGACTTTTCAGGTACTGATTCGGGGAGGATTCCTTCGTTTTCCGAGACTTTTTTTTCGAGGGAATCTTTATAGACTGTCTCGACAAATCCAATATCATAATCTCCGGCCACAAATTCCGGCAATTCAAAAATCCTTTGGTGAAACGGTATTGTCGTGGGAACGCCTTCGATTATGAATTCATCAAGAGCGTTGCGCATCTTTTTGATAGCATCCATTCGCGTTCTCCCCCTGGTTATCAACTTGGCTATCATCGAATCATAGAACGGAGGAATCGTATATCCGGTATATACGGCCTTATCAACGCGAACCCCATATCCTCCGGGAACGTGCAGCCCGGTGATTTTTCCAGGGCCGGGACGAAAGTCCTTATCAGGGTCTTCGGCGTTGATACGGCATTCTATCACCGCCCATTTGGGGACGAGCTGTTTCTGCTTGACTGATATCTTTTCTCCCAGAGCTATGCGAATCTGTTCTTTAACCAGATCGATTTCATAGGCTTCTTCGGTAACCGGATGCTCGACTTGGATACGGGTATTCATTTCCATAAAATAGAAATTACGCTTGTCGTCGACTAAGAATTCAATTGTGCCGACTCCCAGATAGTTAACTGATGAAGCGCCCTTTATAGCGGCCTGCCCCATTTTGTAGCGGAGACTGTCGGTCATTATTGGAGATGGGGTTTCTTCGATAAGTTTCTGGTGGCGGCGCTGAATGGAGCAGTCGCGCTCACCGACATGAACCATATTGCCAAACTTGTCTCCGATCACCTGAATCTCCACATGGTGGGGACGAATAATTAACTTTTCCAGATACAAATCAGGATTGCCGAAACTGTTGGCGGCTTCAGTCGAGGCCACATGAAAACCTCTTTCCAATTCCGCGATATCGTGACAAACGCGCATCCCTTTGCCGCCGCCGCCGGCCACGGCTTTTAATAATACCGGAAATCCAATCTCATTGGCGGCCGCTGCGGCATCTTCAAAGGTGGAAACAACTCCTTCCGAACCCGGAATTACCGGCAGTCCGGCCTTTTTCATTATTTCCTTGGCTTTGACTTTGTCGCCCATACTACGAATTTGTTCTGGAGTAGGCCCGATGAATTGAATGTCGCATGACTGGCAAATCTCCGCAAAGTCGGCATTCTCGGCCAGAAATCCGTAACCCGGATGAATGGCATCGGCGTTGGTAACTTCGGCTGCGGCTATGATTCGCTTGGCATCGAGATATGATTGATTCGGCAGCGGCGGACCGATACAAACATCCTCGTCTGCAAAGCGAACATGTAATGCATCGCGGTCTGCTTCCGAATAAACGGCCACTGTTTTGAGATCAAGTTCTCTGCAGGCGCGGATAATTCGAAGAGCAATTTCTCCACGATTGGCGATAAGTACTTTATTAAACAATTGTTAATTGCCTTTCTAATTAGGGTAAAAAAACAGGCTAGGCCTGTTTATAATCAAACTTAAATATACCCGAAAAGTTTCGAAGTTACAACTTGATTATAAGACCTTGCGGGACTTGGGATTAAAAAACCTCTCCCCCAGCCCCTTCCCGCGTGGGGAAAGGGGGGGTTAGGTTAAATTCTATTTCTGTTCCACGTCTTTCAATCTCTTTTCCAACTTTTCAATCTTTTCCTGCTGGGCTTTTACTGCCGCAACTAAGAAGGCGATTGCATCGGAAGTAGGAATACCTTTTCTATCATCGCTGGCCATTTCAGCGGGGACATCTTCGGCAATCATTCCGATATGTTCACGTTTCGGGTCAGCTTTGAATTTGAAACGGACAACATCCAGGTCTTCCAGCTTTTCCAGTATTTCAGAGTATTCTTCGTCCTGCAAGGGTTTGATGTCGAATTTGTAATCTCTGGAACTGCCATTAGTCCAGGTGCCACCGGCCGTGCAGTGCGCGCCGCTGCCCATATGCAGAGGATGGGCCGGGGTTGGGGTTCCGATGCCGACATAGCCGCTCGAATCGATGCGGACTCTCTCCAACATAGCCGCCGGACCGATAGCTCTCGTTTGAAATGCCAGATAGCCCCTCTGTTGGTCTGAATAATATTGCCCTTCTATCACGGCTATTTGAGTACCCGGATTAGGTTGCCCAGCAGAGGTGGTGTTCGAAAACGCCAAGCGCGCCGGGGCACTTGAATTATTCGTTAATATATGAATTTGAGATGAGAACTGATCACCAGCGGAAAGGTCTGCACTAACAGATATTGCCGTTTGACCAGGCGCAACGGAGCCTGCACGGACCGCTAATTTCTGTTCTGGTATACTGGTACCGATGCCGACATTGCCGGTGACGTCATCAATAAACATACGGTTCGTTCCCGTGGGAGCATCAAATCGCAGCGGACTGTTACTGGACAGATTGCTAGTGAAGACTGTATCAGTTGTGCCCACTTTAATGCTTCCCGCGACTTCCAATTTCTTAGTGGGGCTGGTTGTCCCGATACCGACATTGCCGCTTGAAGAAACTCTCATACGTTCAAAAACCGATCCAAAAGGCGGAGCCGCGGTGAAAAATCTTAAACTCCCACCATCAGAAACATCATTAACTGTCTGAATCCTCGCCCCTTCGAAAGTGTTGTACCAAAGACTTATGAAGGGAGAAGCAGTTGCCGGAGGCGCCTGCAATCGCATCACTTCGTCACCCGTTGCCCCAAGAACGTGCAGTTTTGCTGACGGGCTCGTCGTCCCGATACCAACATCGCCTGTTGTCGTCAAGGTCAATCGTTCGCTTGAGTTTAACGTGCTTCCGCCGCTAATCTGGAGTTTGTCACTTTCGTCATCATCAACACCTAAGGTATATTGAAAAACGCCATCCGTCAGGAAGCTTATAGTAGGGTCGCCGGTAGAGGTATTATAAATCCTGATGTTTGTGGAGTTGGGATCCGAAGACTCGACATGCAGTTCGCTTTGTGGCGAAGAAGTTCCTATACCCACTGCTCCCGTAAAATACCCATTCCCTGCCACATGAAGCTGCTGAACTGGGCTGGTGGTCCCAATACCGACATCGCCGGATATTGTCAGGTCGCTCTGAATGCCGGTGTTTCCGGAGATAGTCCCACCAGATGCACCATCCACAGTACTGACTCGATTAGCAAAGCCCACAGAAACTAGTTTGGTCCGCGGAATAATCGCCCCGTTTGATTCGACATTGACACTCAAATACCTCTCGGTTTCTCTAAAAACTGTGTCCTCAATTGGAGTAAATAATCCCAACAAAACGTTAAATCGGCCCTCGTCGTCGGTCACTACATCTTGAGTTTCAACCCACTTGCTGGTGCCTCCGACGGGTGTTTCAAAGATTCTAAACTCCACGCTGACAGTATCGTTATTAATGGCCATTCCTGTTGAATCTGATAAGATTCCCTGATAACTCATCTGCTTCGGAATAGCGGCCATTATTGAACTGCTTAAAAAAAGGCACAGTCCAACAGTTTTAAGCACAATAGACTTTTTCATTTTAGTTCTCCATTTTATGTTTGTGGGCGGCAGACGTCCCCCCTTGTCCTGAGCCTATCGAAGAGTCTGTTCCTCGCTCGGTCTGAATATATTCAGCCCCTACTCCCCCTTCCCGCGTCGGGAAGGGGGTTGGGGGGCTTGCCCTGAGCGTAGTCGAATGGGTTAGGTCCTATTATTTCTCCCAGCTTTCCATAAGGAAAGTTTCGCCGGTAAGTTCCTCAACCTT
>Ga0184627_10000032_pt1 | contig 82134 bp, 80 predicted proteins | sample PLM3_127_b1_FD_133150 | JGI IMG/M metagenome (GOLD analysis project Ga0184627, IMG submission 133150) | Groundwater sediment microbial communities from an aquifer in East River, Colorado, USA - PLM3_127_b1 | ecosystem: Environmental > Terrestrial > Soil > Riparian zone | place: USA: East River... | reverse complement strand
CTCGACCTGTCCGACGGGGCCCGGCTCGACGCCGCGTTGGAGGCCATCGGGCAGGCCGCCATGGCGCAGGGCCGCCTGACCGGCACCTTCTCCCGGTGACGGGCAACCAGATTTAGTAGCGTCACGCTGGATCATTTCCTTCAACGTCGCGGAGGCTGGAATGGGGTCGCCGGGCGGCTGCACTGGGTCCACTCCGCCTCGACGGCGCTGCTGAGCTGGTTGACGGTGCACCCCAAGCGTGGTGTCGCGGCGATGGACGCCGCGGGGGTGCTGGCTGGGTTCGCCGGGGTAGCGGTGCATGACGGCTGGGCGCCGTACTGGCGCTCCACCCGGGCGACCCGCCCCGGGTGGCGGGCACGCTAAGCAGCTTGCCTGAAGTTCTGCACGTAACCGTGGGTACGGCGAGCGCTGATGAAGTAGCCTCGCGGGTCAGCGGACGTACTCGCGCTCGTGTCCCAGCCCGGCCGCAAGCGCGAGCCGCATCCCCTCGGACATGTCGGTCTGGTCGAGGAGCTCCTGGTAGCAATGCAGGCGCCGGTCATGCCGCTCCAGCTGAGCTCGGGCAGGCGGGACCGGGTCGGCGCCGCAGAACACGCTTCAGTATCCCCGGGTCCCGGAGCTCATAGTGAGCTGTCTGCGGGTCGGCTCGCCACTCTCGCAGCGCCCTCCGGCCCTCCCTGGTGAGACGGGCGTGCTGGCGGATTGTCCAGCCCGAGCACGCCCGCGGCCGCGCGGGCGGCCAGTAGCTCGTCGTGCGGTGCTTGCCCGGCGAGCGCGATCACGGCGCCCTCGAGCGCTCCCCAGAACGCCAGCGCAACCGCTCTGGCCGGCGGGCCGGGTGGGATCGACCCGTCTCTGCGCCCCGCGTCGATCAGGCGGGCGCAGCGCTTGACCAGCGTTTTTGAAACACGCTTGATCTCGCGCCCAACCGGATGGTCCTGACCGCTGAACTCGACCCTCAGCGCCATGATGACGCGGGCAACGTCGCGCCGGCAGTAGACGGCGTGACCGCGCGCCAGCGCGATCAGCGCAGCGACCGGATCGGGCTGTTGCTCGGCCGGCCCACCCACCTCGCGCCACCAGGTCTCGTTGACCCACTCGAGCACCGCCAGGGCCAGATCCTCCTTGTCCTTGAACTGGTGATAGAGGGCGCCGCGCGTGTAGCCGGCCTCGCGGGCCACCTGTTCGAGCACCAGGTTGCCGTAGCCGTAGCGGGAGAGGCCCCTCGCGGCCGACTCAAGCAACGCGCTCCGCGTGCGGGCGCTCCGCTCAGCCTGGGTCGAACGCCGGCGACTTGCCGGCGCCCGACCCGTCGAGGGGCTTATCGACGACAAACGTACATGCACGTATGTATAATACAGCATCGTTCCACCGTCTGGATGGAGGTCCACGAATGAGGCTCCCGAACACCGCGCACACCTCCCGGCCCTGGCGGATCCACGAGCTCACCCGCGACTTCCGGCTCGAAGACGTGTGGGCGCTGGCGACGCCAGGTGGCCCGGACGACTTCCCTCGGCTGGTGCACCGGTTTGCCTCGGCTGACCCGTCGCGAAGTTCCTCCGGCGCCGTCCGCATGCTCTTCGCGATCCGCTGGAAGATCGGGGGGCTGCTCGGTTGGGACGGCCCGGACGCCGGCCTCGGCTCCAGGGTGCCGACGCTCCGCGACCGGTTGCCGGCGGATCTGCGCGACGTCCCATCCGGCCCGGACTTCGACGCGCTGCCCTTCACCTCGCTGTACCTGCTCGACGACGAGTGGGCGGCGGAGATCGCCAACCGGACCATGCACGGGGTCATGCACATCGGCTGGGTCCCGGACCAGACGGGCGGCTACCGCGGCCAGATGGCCGTCTTGGTGAAGCCAAACGGACTGTTCGGGACCGGCTACATGGCCGCGATCAGGCCGTTCCGGCACCTGATCGTCTACCCGGCGCTGATGCGAGAGATCGAGCGGGAGTGGCGGGCGCGCGCCGACGATCCGACACCGGCGCACGCGTAGCGCTGGCTCGATGGAGCTCGAGCGCGATCGCCATCTGCTCGGCCCGGACCCGAATCTGTGGCTGGTCGGAATGGGCACGCCTCTCCAGGCCCGGGCCTTCAAGCGGCAGACGGGCGTCACCTTCCCCGTTCTCCTCTCCCCCGACACGACTGCATACGAGGCCATGGACCTCCCCCGAGGAAGCTTTCGCCAGGTGTTCGGGATCGCCGCCCAGCGCGTGGCCTGGCGGCGCGCCCCGGGTATCGGGTTCGAGCGTGCCGCCGCGGGCGGGGAACCGGCCGAAGCGACGCCTGAACAGGACTGGCACCAGCTCGGGGGTGCGTTCGTGTTCGCCCCGGGCGGACGGCTCGTGTGGAGCCACCGCTCGCGACACGCGGGCGACGATCCCGATCACCGCCAGCTCGGCGAGGCGCTCAGACGCGCCGGCGCCGTCGCGCAAGGAACGGCTTGAAAGCAAACACCACGATCCGGCCGCGAGTCCGGAAGGAGGTCAGCACACGATGCCGATGTGTGACGCATACATCCCCCAGGGCGCCCTCTCACCCAGCGCCGAGCGCGAGCTGTTGGGCAGGATCACCGACCTGTTGCTCGAGCACGAGGGAGTTGACCCGACCAACGAGACGGCCCGAACGCTCGCATGGGTCTTCGTCCACCGCCACGAGATGTACGTCGCCGGCGCCCCGGCGCAGGCGCCGCACTACCGCTTCGTCTGCCAGGTTCCCGAGGGCCAGTACAACGACAAGCGCCGTGCCGCGGTGACCGCGGCGATGACCCAGGCCGTGGTCGAGGCCGAGGACGGCTCCTGGCCGGATCCCGAGCGCCGCGTGTGGGTCTTCACGAACGAGGTCAAGGACGGCACGTGGGGCGGACTGGGAGGAAGGATCGTCAGGCTCCCGGACATCGCCGAGTTCGTCCTCGGCGGCGAGTTCCGCGAGGCGGCCGAGCAGGTGCTCGCTGCGCGCCGGCGACAGGAGGCCGAGCTGCTTCTCGCCGCCGCCGGCAAGCGAGCCGTCCCGTGAGCTTCCACGGCTCCTGCCGGCTCTTCGCCGGCGGGAGCCATTAGCGCCGATTTCCACGCAGCGAATTGGACCCTAGGTGTACTCGAAGCTGAGGGTGCGGTTGCCCCACCAGGGGACGGGGGTGTGTTGGGGGAGGTCGGCGGAGCGCAGCACGGGTGAGTAGGTGCGCCGGTTGAGCTGGACGACGATGTGGTCGTTGCGGTTGAGGATGCGTCCGCTGGTGTGCAGGAAGCGTCGTTGCAGGGTGTCGGGGGTGGCGGTTTCGTAGCCGGGGAGGCGTCGGCGCAGCGCTGCGCACAGTGCGTGGGCCAGGACGGACAGGACGACGTCGAGGTCGATGTTGAGGTTGACGGCGCCAGACAGGGCGTCCAGGTGGAAGCTGCGGATGGCTTCGGCGAGGCGCTGCTCGGTGGTCATGCGGTGGGCGTAGCGTCCGGTCAGGTGCTTGGTGGGGGTGTGGTGGGCGTTGGTGATGATCACGGTGGGGGCCTCGTGGCCCAGGCCGGTGACGATGAGCTGGCGGACGGTGCCGGGGTAGCTGCTGAGGGTGACGCCGGTCTGCTCGGCGACGCGGGGGCGGTTGTGCTTGCCGGGGCGGCCCAGGGTGATGGTCTTGTAGGCGGTGGTGGGCAGGGCGTTGATCTGCCGGGTGAGGGAGGTTGACCGCATGCGCAGGGTCAGGAACTTCACCCCGCGCTGGTCGAGCTCGCCCAAGATGGCCTGGGTGGTGACCTTCTGGTCCATGACCAGCATGGCCGGGTCGGCGCCGGCGACGTCGCGCCAGTGGTCGCAGAAGGCGATGGGTTCGCGGTTCTGGGTGGCCTTGGAGATGTCGGCGTTGGCGTAGACCAGGTTGTGGGTGCCGGCGTCTTGGGCGAAGAAGGTGAGCACCGCGCGGGTGCGCTGGGAGCGCGTGGGGACGTAGTGTTTTTCGAGGGCGGGGTCTTGGCCCCAGTGCATGACGGCGTGGAAGTCCAGGTCGAAGACCGCCTCGTCGTGGCCGGCGAGCCCGGCGCTGATCATCTGCTTGTCCAGGGCGGCCAGGAACGCGCGTTGCTGGGCGTGGTCGAGCCGGTAGGAGTAGCTGGTCAGCGCGCTCTTTTTGGGCAGGGCGGCCAGGCCGGCGAACAGCGCGGACCCGGGGTCGGCGGCCAGGTCGTCGACGTGGGAGACGCGTCTGGTCGTGGTGAGCTTGAGCGCCAGCAATGACAGGACCGAGCTGACCGCAGGGATGACCTTGGTGCCGGGATAGCCGGCGGACCTGACCAGCCCAGGCAGATCGAGCTCGACCAGGTCCGGGATGGCCAGCAGCAGCCCGGCCAGGCGAGTCTGGCTGACCGGCGCAAGCTCGGCGAAGTTGACGGTCTCGGCGCGGGGCAGTTGCTCGCGTCGTGGGCCGCCGCGCAGTTGCTCGGGGCGCCGCCAGAGGCGCGGCACGCCCGCTTGGGTGAGGATCTCGGCGACGCCGGTGCGGTTGAGGGGGGTGCCTTCGGCGGCCAGCGCGGTGGAGATCTCGTCGATGGAGTGGCCGGATGCGCGCAGGACCAGCACCCGGTCGCGGGCGGCATCCTTGGCCGGGGCGCGCCTGGGGCCGGGCTTGGCTGGGGTGAAGAACCGGCGGCGGCCGGCGCGGAAGTCCCGCACCGCCGAGTTGACCGCTGCCACGCTGTAGCCGGACCGCTGCGCCACCTGGGCTGCGGTCAGCCCTTGGACGAAGTAGGCTCGCAGGGCCTCGTAGCGGCGGTGGGGATCGGCGGCCGGGGTGGTGAAGAACTCTCCACCCACCCGCGCCGGTTGGTTCGTGTCTTGCGCTGACTGGTCCATACGCGCAGTAGAGCTGCATTCAGGGGCGTGTGGCAACCTGGGCAGCACGGTTCGTGGTCGTGGGCGTCCTCAGGCAGGATGTTTGCGCCTTCTGCGGCTGGCACGACGCATCGTCTGAGCCTGCTGGGTGCTTCGTGGTCCCTGCCGGTGCCTGCCGATGCCAGTGACCAGTCAGCGTAATTGCCTTATCCTGGCGTGCTCGATCCTCCGGAGCCAGCTCGAATCCACTGGTCAACCGGGTTGAACTGCCTTGCCACAGCCCGAGTCACCCCGGCGAGTGAGGGCCAATACCCGCACGCGGAAATCGGCGTTAGGGTCTGGATGGCCGCCTTGCCGAGATAGCGTCGCTGCCGGTCCGGCGGTCGTGCGGTCACCTGCGTCCACCTCCCGGGGCAGTCCTGACCACACACGCGAGCCGAACACGACCAAGCTGCGAGCGTCGCCAAGGTCGGTAGCGACGGCGACCCGGGCGTTGGGAACCCAACTCCTCATCCCTGCTGCCTCTGGCGCTCAGGGCTGCGGGGGTGCCGGGGCCGTGGCGCTTGTGTCCTGCGGCCGATGCAACGATCGAATGACCCAACATGGGGCATAACCTACGAGAGGCCCAGGTGGACAACCCACAGAAACGCTGCGGGCATCCATGGATGAACCGATCTGGGTGATCCTCGCCATCCGGAGGCCACGGCAGCACGGTCGAGGGCGGTCGACAGGGAGCGGCCATGTTCAACGTGGCGTTCAGGGACGAAGCGGTTAGAGCCGGGCCCTAGCTGCGCGCTGGTCGCCACCTTCTCGGCCAAGACCTCACCGCAGCTTCGGCACACCGACCTGCGTCTGGCATCCGAGGCCAGCAAGGGCATTCCGCCGCGGCCTGGACGGCTTGCCGGGTGTATGTCGCCCGACTGTCACACCTGGCCTCACCCTCAGGGATATGGGTGACGGTTTCGAACCAACGTTGCGCATATGATCGGGACTCCTGTGCGTGTAAGCCGGGGGTGTATTCGTTGTCGAGCGACCAAAGCAGCGCTGGTGCGACCGAGACAGATCTCGACCGGCGGCGGGTCCTCTACATGATTATTTGTGCCGCCGCCCCGGCGCCTCAGGCGGGTGCGCTGGTCGATCTGGCCCAGGCGGCCCAGTGGGACGTCTGGATCGTCGCTACACCGGACGCGACTGCCTTTATCGATGCCGATGAGCTCGCCGTACGCACCGGCCATCCCGTCCGAACCACGTACAACCGGCCGGGCCACCCCCAGGGGCTCCCACCGGCAGACGCCATCGTCGTGGCCCCGGCGACGCTCAACACCCTCAGCAAGTGGCGGCCGGCATCAGCGACACGTTCGCGACCGGGCTGCTGTGCGAGGCACTCGGGCTTGACATCCCGATCGCCGCGCTACCCTTCGTGAGCGACGCCCAGGCCCGCCACCCTGCGTTCGCCAAGAGCATCACAGCGCTTCGGGCGTGCGGGGTTCGTGTCCCCTACGGCTCAGAGGTGCCCCCGCGCGGCGCACGTCCCCGCAGGGGCCGGGTCGCCGCGTTCCCCTGGCGCTTGGCACTGCAGGCCCTCGACGACCCCGATGGGCCCTGAGCCATGCGCCCGCCAATGCAAGGGTCTGATGGCGCCGGTGAGCGCCAAATGTCATGGTCGTCGGGACGAGCTGGCCGATGGCGAGCAAGACCGGAGCCGTGATGGAGCGGGAAATCGACAAGCGGATCGGTGAGAACGTCGCGATCTACCGACGCAGCCGCGGGCTGTCGCAGGTCGTGCTCTCCGGGCTGGTCGGCCGCACGGAGAGTTGGCTGTCGCAGATCGAGCGCGGCGTGCTGCGTGTCGATCGCCTCTCGGTCCTTGTCGAGCTGGCCCGCGTCCTGAAGGTCGAGGTGGGTGACCTGCTCGGTGGGCCGCCGCTGCTGAAGTCGGCCAGCGGCGGTGGGTACGAGGGGCTTCCCGCACTGCGGCATGCGCTGCTACGCCCCGACCCTGTCGCGGGCATCCTCGAGCCAGCTGCCGGGGACGAGCCTCGCGCGCTCGCCGCCCTGCAAGCAGACGTGGCCCACACGTGGGGGCTGTTGCATACCTGCCGCTACGCGGCGCTTGCCCGGCGCACCCAGCATCTCATCGACGTGGCCCGAGCCCACAGCCAGCTCGGGAGGGACGCTGCGGCCGCGGTGATCCTGCTGCAGGCCGGCCGGTTCGGGCCGGAGGAGGTCCGCTATCAGCCACTGGCCCGCGACCTGCTCCGCTACCTGCTGCAGCGCGACTCCCCGATCCTCCACGCCGAACTGCGTGCCCTCGCCGAGCAGATTGGCATGCTGGGCTGAGGACCCTCGCTACCGCGGCGCGGCCGACGAGTCCGCGCCCACCCCGTCCAGCTTGGTGAACAGGTCGCCGAAGACCGAGTCCCGGTCAACGGAGCGGACTTCACCGATCAGGTGTCGACCGGCGTCGTGACTCCACGTGCCATCCGCGGTCAGGATGGGGCTGTGGACCGCCATCGTCGGCAGCCAGGCAGGGTTCACCAGCCACGCGACCGGACCCAGATCCCACAGCGGCTTCGAACGCGCGACATGGTCCCCGCAGTGGCCGGCGAACAGATCGGCCAGGTAGTCCCCGATCGCCCCGCGGCCTCGAACGAACCGGTCGATCTCCGCCCGGGTCGTCCGGAGCTGCTCGGTCACGTTGACGCAGGGGACGTGAACCAGCGGAACCCCGCACTCCAACAGCACCCGCGAGGCATGCATGTCCTGGTAGACGTTGAACTCGACCGCGCGATGCCAGTAGGCCGGGTTGCCGCCAAGCCAGACCACCACGATCCGATCGACGATCTCGGGTGCGGTCAGGATCGCCGAGGCCACGTTGGTTGGCGCGCCGATCGCCACCACATACACAGGCTGGTCGCTGGCGGTCGCACGCGCGACCAGGTCCTCGGCAGCCGGGCTCCCGATCGGCCGATCCGGCCCGGCCAGCCAGGCTCGTGACCCGGTATGCACGCGCGGCTGGTCACGGCACCCCAGCCGGTCAAGCACCCGGTGGACCTCGTCATAGCTTTGCAGCATCCCGTCCTCGGGACCGCGGGAACGCCCGCCCTGGAACGGGCCGGCATAGATCGCCTCTAACGCGATCCGCTCAGGGGACAAGACCGCATAGGCGAGTGCGAACTGGTCATCGATCTCGTTGCCGGCATCGGTGTCGAGCACCACCCGGGCAACACCGACTGGCGGAGGCTGCAGCCGCGCCAGCCGGACAGCGTCAGCGGCCAGCACACGCGAGATCCCGTCCGTCCCCTTCGCCATCGCTTTCCCTTCAGCCGCCTTGCCGCTAGCACGCTCCTGGCCGTCTCCTGGTCAGCATGACAACCTGCTCAGGGAATGGCTTGGTCGGCGGCGGTCCTAGTCGTCCCGACGAAGTCATGACCTACGCCGTCAACATTTCTACCTTGTTCAGCCTGCGCCGACCGTAACGGCCAGCTTCCTGAATCCCTCGCAGCACGCCAAAACATGCAGGTCAGACCATTTGGAGAGGTCCAAGTGGCAAGCCTTGCCCGTGTCTGATCAAGGGTGTGTCCGATTCTGCGTCAATCAGCAAGACGGGCGTCGGAGGGCTTGCCGGCTTGTTTCTGTCCTTTGCGGCAACTATGGTACTTCGCTGTTGCGTGAGGATTCGCGAGACGGAGGGGCCGGAACCAGCCGAGGCGTGCTGAGGGGTGGCATGTTCGTAGCGGGGGCAGGTCGACGCGGTGGCCGCGTGGTGGCCGATGCCGGGCCAGACGGCTCCTTCCCGCGCACCGCCACCGGGTTGGCTGGGCTCCTTCTGCTGGTGGCCGTCACCGCCGGGTTGCTCGGCCAGGGCGCCTATTACGCGTCGGTGCAGTGGTACGTCGGGGCGCTCATTGCGGCGGCGACCGTGCTGGCGTTGGCTGCGTGGCCGCCGACCCGCGATGACGGTCGTCTGGTGCCGGTGGTCCCGGCGCTGGCGCTGGCGGCGTGGGTGGTCCTGGACGCCGCCCTGCTCGGCGTCTCCGCTGCCGGTGTCGGGCCTGCGCTGCTGCTGCTCGGGGCTGTCGCGGTGCTGCTCGTCTGCCGCCGCCTCGGGCAGGAGGCCCGGGAGGTCCTGCTGCTTGGCATCACCGGGATCGGCCTGGTGGTGGGGCTGGCTGGCTGGCTTGGGGTTGCCGGCCGCGTCGGCTCCTTGGCGTGGGAAGGCCAGGGTGTCTGGCGTGCCTCGTCGACGTTGAGCTATCCGAATGCGACTGCCGCGGTGCTGGTGCCGGTCGCCTTGGTCGTGCTTGCGCGGCTGGTCGAGATGCCGCGTTCCCTGCCGCTCGTGCTGGCGGTCACCGGACTGCTGGCTGGGCTGGCGGCAACGATGAGCCGAGCGGGTGCGCTCGCGCTCGCGGTCGGCCTGGTCGTGCTCGCCGGGCTCCGAGGCCCTCGCGCTACCGCTCGGGCTGCGGTCGGCCCGTGCGTGGGCGCCCTGGTCGCGCTGGCCTGTCTGGTGCCATCGATGCCAGCCGCCAGCCCGCCGCGACCGGGGCTGGCTCTTGCCGGCCTTGCCGCCGGGATGACCTTTGCGGTGATCGTGGCGAGGCTGCGGCAGTGGTCCGCCGTCGCCCTCCTGCTGGCCGTCACCCTCATCGGGGGCCTCGCACTCATCGCCGTTGGCGGCGGAGGGGCGGGCAGGGCGGTCCGGACGGTCGCCGAGGCGCGGATCAACCTCGCCTCACCCGACCGGGGCGGCGCGCTGCGTGCCGCCCTACGCGTGGTCTCGGAGCATCCCCTCACCGGCGCCGGGCCCGGACAAGCCGATCTGCGATGGAAGGGGCCGGACGGTGCCACCCGATTCTTCGGCTACGCCCACAACGAGTACGCCCAGCTCGCAGCGGAACTCGGTCTGGTGGGCCTCATGTTGCTTGCGGTCCTGCTGGTCGCGTTCGCCCGCCTGCTGTGGCGCGCGCGCGCCACCTCCCCCGCAGCCGCAGCCTGGGCGGGCGTGGTCGCGGCGACGACCGCCTTCGCCGTGCACAGCAGCTTCGACTTCGTCTGGCACCTGCCAGCGGTCGTGCTCACCGTGATGCTGCTGGCCGGCGCAGTCCTTCCGGCGCCCCATGGCGCCGATGACCGCACACCGTCCGTAACCACCCAAGGAAGGGAGTCTCCCGCACACCGTCCGTAACCACCCAAGGAAGGGAATCTGATGAGAACCAGCGTGCGAACTAGGGTTGCCGCCGCAGTGGTGGCTCTCACCGCCGGCGGCGTGCTGGCGCTATTCGCCTCGGCCGGTCCGGCGGTCGCGTTCTTCTCCGGAGGGCTGTTCCTCGACGTCCAGGTCGAGTCTCCGGCATCACTGGTCGCGCGTGGCGCCGCGGTGGACGTGCCGCTGGAGGTCACCTGCAACGCGTCACCCAACAGCGCATTCATCCAGGTCACCGTCACCCAGCGCGCCGGGTCAGGCATCGCCCAGGGCACAGCCTTCGATAACGTCGGCTGCACCGGATCGGGCCAGCAGGTCCGCGTCCGCGTCCAAGCGACTGGAGGGAAGGCCTTCAAGCAGGGCACCGCCGTCGCAAGCGCCGAGATCTTCGGCTGCACGCCGAACTTCTTCACCTGCGGCAGCGAGACAGATAGCGAGATCATCCAAATTCAGAAGTGACGTCACCGACCCCCCATCCGTAGAGGACGCCACCGCGGCCCCGACCCGGTCGCGGTGGCGTCGTTTCTCGGTCCCGGGGTGGCGCAGGTGAAGCCTTCCAGGGAGGGGTGGGGGAAGCGTCGCCAAGCACGTCGGGCGGCCCGCAGCGGCCTACCGGCCTGGTGACCACCAGCGCCGGCGGCGCATGGCTTGGGCCCGCTGGGTAGGCACGCCGGGGATGCCCATCTCGACGCCGGGGATGCCCATCTCGTGGACGACGCCGGCGGGGTCGTCGGCGACCGCCGAGTTGGCGCACTCGCCGGGGCCGAGCCGGTTCCGGTGGCCGTAGGGCGCCACCGTGCCGCCGTCCATCGCGGGCACGCCGAACCGGACCTTGCTGTACGGCACGAGGTCGCACGAGGCCAGCCCGCCGGGCACGTTGGCGCCGTAGAACTCGGTCCAGGTCGAGGTGCCGAAGCCGCCGATCCCGCCCCAGTGGGTCGGCACCTGGATGCTGCCGACCAGGGTCTCCACCCCGGTGGCCAGGTCGGAGACGGTCGCGCCCCACCAGCCGGGCCGCCGGCTCGCGACCCGCAGCCGGTACGCGCAGCCCGTCACCCACTCGTAGGCCAGGCGGCAGGTCCAGAACGGCGCGCCCTCGGTGCCGGCGTGGCAGGTCGGGTTGTCGGCGCAGCCGACCGCTGCCCAGATCGAGAACACCGCGAGCTTGCCCACGCTGCCGTCGTCGCGCAGGTCATGGGCCTGGAGCCCGAAGTAGCCGACGTCCCCGCGACCGAAGCTCCACTGGTGGGCCCAGAAGTAGGTCGTCGGCCCGGGGTCGTGCAGGACCGTAAGGCCCCACTCGAGGCTGCTGGGGTCACCGGCCCCGGCCGGCCAGTGCCACTCCGTGTAGGTTCCCCTGGGCGCGACCATCGCATCCATTCGACCACGCCGGCCCTCCGATCGCGCGATCGGCGATGACCGCCGGCCGGGCGTGGGCGCCTGGACATCCTGAGGTCACGTCCGTCCCCCGGGGGAGGGGATAGGATCACCCGCGGAGGGGGCGGAGGCACCGGGTAGCCGGCGGGCGCCAGGAACCCGCGGCCGGCCAGCGGGCGGCCCAGGGCCGCGACGGCGGGCGGCCCGGGTCCGCGTCTGGCCGGTGCGGCGCGTCGGCGGCCCTTCCGGTGGGTAGTGGGGAGGCACCATGGCGACCGTCGACACCTTCTCCCTGCAGCGCGCCCTGGCCGAGCTCGGGCGCGGGCTGGCCGCGGCCAGCCCGCGCGCACCCGGTGCGGACGACGGCTTTGCAGAGCGCCGGCGCCGGCTCGTCTGGCACCTCGACCATTACCTGCTGCCGCGCGTGCGCGACCTCGAGGCGCCGCTGGTGGTGGTGCTGCTCGGCTCGACCGGGGCCGGGAAGTCCTCGCTGCTGAACGGGCTCGCCGGGCACCCGGTCAGCCCGAGCGGCGTGGTCCGGCCGACCACCATGCGGCCGGTGGTGCTGCTCGCGCCCGGCCAGGTCGACGCGTTCCTGGGCGGCAAGGTGCTGGCGGCGCTGGCCGACGCCGACCGCCTGCAGCTCGCGGTCCACGACGGCGCCTTCCCCGAGATCGCGCTGGTCGACGCCCCCGACCTGGACTCGGTGGAGGCGGCCAACCGGATGGCAGCCGACGAGCTGCTCCAGGCCGCCGACGTCTGCCTGTTCGTGACCAGCGCCCAGCGCTACGCCGACTACGTCCCCTGGGAGTTCCTACGCCGGGCCCAGGCCCGCGGGGTGCCGTTGATGGTGGTGGTGAACCGCCTGCCCAGGAACGAGTCGGACCAGGCTGCGGTGATGGCTGACGCCCGCCGCCGCTTCGAGGAGGCCGGGCTGGGCCAGGCCGGCCCGCGTGGTGAGCTGCCGTTCCTCGGGGTGGAGGAGGGCGCGCGAGACGAGGCAAGGGACGGGCTGAGCGCGGTCGCAGTCGAGCCGGTGCGGCGGGCCCTGGTCGAGCTGGGCAACGACACCCGGGTCCTGGCCGCGGTCAAGGCTGCCGCCCTGCGGGGCGCGCTGGCCGGCCTGCCCGCGTCGGTCGAGCAGCTCGCGACCGACCTCGAGCTCGACGAGCAGCGGGCCGCCGCCCTGCGCGGCCCGGTGACGCGCGCCTACGCCGAGGAGGCCGCCAAGCTCGACGACCGCCTGGCCGGCGGGGACTTCCTCCGCGGCGAGGTGATGCGCGCCTGGCAGGAGTTCGTGGGTCTGGGCGACGTGTCGCGCTGGCTCTCGAGCGGCATCGGGCGGGTGCGGTCGTGGTTCGCCCGCCGCTTCCAGCCCCCAGGGGCGACCGCTGCGCCACTCAACCAGGCCAAGGAGCAGGCGTTCGAGGAGCTGGTGGCGGCCCTGGTCCGGCACGCCGACGCGGCCGCCGGCCACGCCGCCGCCGAGTGGGCCACAGCACCCGCCGGCACCGTGGCAGGCGAGTCGGCCGGGTCGCTGCTCCTGGCGGGCCGGCCCGACCTCTGGGGCCACGGCGAGGGGCTCGAGGCCGAGGCCCGCGAGCTGCTGACCGCCTGGCTCGGCCGGCTCACCAAGGTGGTCGAGGAGCGGGGCCAGGACCGGCGCGCGTTCGCGTTCGTCACCTCCCTCGGGGTCAACGCCATCGGCGTGGTCGCCATGCTGGCGGTGTTCGCCCAGAGCGCCGGGCTCACCGGCGGGGAGCTGGCCATCGCCGGGGGCACCGCGGTCGTCAACCAGAAGCTGCTCGAGGCCCTGATCGGCGAGGCGGCCGTGGCCGACATCGTCAGGGGGGGCGAGCGCGACCTGCGCTCGACCCTGCGGACCGCCCTGGACGCCGACGCCCGGCGCTTCCTCGACCTGCTCGAGCCGGCCGGCACCGGCCCGGACGGCCTGCGCGCCGCCACCGCCCGCGTGCTGGCCGAGGCCGAGCGCCTCCTCGCCGAGCTGGGTGGCCCGGACACCGGCACCTCCCAGGGCCGGCGGGAGCCCCGATGACGAGGGACCTTGGCCAGTGCCTGCGGGAGCCCCGATGACGAGGGACCTCGGCCAGTGCCTGCGGGAGCCCCGGTGACCAGGGACCTCGGGCAGTGCCTGCAGGCGCTGGAGGGGGTGGCCGAGGCGGCCGAGCGGCTCGGGCTCGACACCGGCGGGGCCAGGCGGGTGGTCGAGTCGGCCCGGGCCCGGCTCGGGTTCCCGGGCAGCGCGTTCGTGCTCGCGCTGGCCGGCGGGACCGGCGCTGGCAAGTCGAGCCTGCTGAACGCGCTGGCCGGGCACGAGGTGAGCCGGCCGGGGCCGGTCCGCCCGGTGACCGACGAGCCGGTCGCCTGGGTCCCGGCCGACGCCGCGGGCGAGCTCGGGCCGCTCCTGCGCTGGGTGGGGGTCGAACGGGTGGTGAGCCACCACGACCCCTCGTTCACCGACCTCTGCCTGCTCGACCTGCCCGACTACGACTCGGTCGAGCGCGCCCACCGGGCCAGGGTCGACGAGGTGCTCCCCCGGGTCGACGCCGTCTGCTGGGTGCTCGACCCCGAGAAGTACAACGACCGCGTGCTGCACGAGGACTACCTGCGCCCGCTCGCCCACCACGCCGAGCGGGCGGTGTTCGTGGTCAACCGGCAGGACGTCATCGGCGGCCCCGATGCCGTGGCCGAGCTGGTCGCCGACGTCCGGCGCACGCTGGCCGCCGACGGCATCACCGGGCGACCGGTGTTCGCGGTCTCGGCAACGCCACCGGACGGTGCGGGCACCGGCGAGCTGGACGCCCTGCGCACCTGGCTGTCCGAGCGGATGCAGGCCAAGTCGATCGTTGCCGACCGGGTCGCCGCCGACTGCGCTGCGGCCGGCGCGGAGATCGGGCGCCGGGCCGGCTTGGACGGGGAGGGCGCCGGCAGGCCCCTGGTCGACCGGCGGACCCGCGCGGCGGCCCGCGAGCGGGCGATGACGGCGGCCAGGGCCGCGGTCGACGTGGCCGGGGTGCGCCGCGCCTGCCAGCGCCGCACCCGGGCCGAGGCGCAGGCCAGCGGTGCCGGGCCGGTCGGGCGGGCCCTGGCCGGCATCGCCCGGCTGCGCGGCGGCAGGCAGGCAGGCGCAGCATCGGCCCGGTCGATCGACCCGGTCGCCTACGCCCGCGGCTGGCGGGGGCGGGCCTCGCTCAGCCGCACCGTCAACCCGGTCCACGACCTGCTGCGCCGGGCAGCGGCGGCGGCCCCGCCCGCCCTGCGGGCCGACGTCATGGCCATGGCCAGGCCCGACCGGCTGGAGGAGCGCCTCGGCGACGCCGTCGACGCCGCGGTCGCCCGGGCCGGGGTGGAGCACGCCCGGCCGCCACGCTCGGTGCTGTGGCCGCTCGTCGGGGTGCTGCAGGCGCTCGCCACCGCGGCGTTCCTGGCCGGGCTGCTCTGGTACGCGACCCTGTACCTGGCCGGCCGGGCCCAGGCCGACCTGCCCGACCTGCCCACCTTCCGCGACGTCCCGGTGCCGCTGCTGTTGGTGGCCGGCGGCCTGGCCGGTGCCTGGCTGCTTGCCCGGCTGCTGTCCGCGAGCGCCCGCAGGCAGGGCCGGAAGTGGGCCGACCGGCTCACCGGCGACCTCGACCGGGCCGTCGCCCGCGAGGTCGACCAGGCGATGGAGGCCCCACTCGCCGAGCTGGAGGCGGCCCGCTCGGACCTGCTGCTCCGCCTCGCCGACCTGCGCCAAGCCACCGCCTGACCTCACTTCCCCACACCCGCTGCGACCGCCCGGACCAGATACCGCGGGAACACCAGGTAGACACCGATCACGGGCAGGGCCGAGACGAGCAGGCCGGCCATGAGCGCGGTGGGGCGGAGCGTCAAGACTGGCCCATCAGCGCCGAACCACCCCTCGCAGGCCAGCTGGCCAGCAGGGCTGTCACGACCGCCGCCAGGCTCGCCACCCCACCCAGGACGAAGCCGGAGCGGGGGCCGTAGCGCTCGGCGAGCCAGCCGACCAGGACGCTGCCGAGCGGCGTCGAGCCGAGGAAGACCATCCCGTACAGGGCCATCACCCGGCCGCGCATCTGCGGGCTGGAGGCGAGCTGGAGGATGGAGTTGGCGGTGGCCAGGAAGGTGATCGTGGCCGCTCCGAGGAGCACGAGCACGACCAGCTCCCAGCCGAGGCCGGGCGCGGCCGCGGCCGCCAGCGACACCACCCCCAGGGCGGCCACCGACCCGAGCAGGAGGCGCCGGGTCGGGCGGGCCCGGCTCGCTGCGGCCAGGGCGCCCACCACCGAGCCGGCGGCCGTGACCGCGGCGAGGGTGCCGTAGACGCCGGGCCCGGCCTGGAACGTGAACCGGGCCAGCAGCGGCAGCACCACCCTGGTGTTGATGCCGAGGGTCCCCACCACGGCCACCAGCAGGATGGTGGAGCGGAGCACCGGGGTGGCCCAGACGTAGCGAAACCCGTCGCGCACCTGGCCCCTGGTGCGGGGCGCCGGCGCCTGGCGGTGGAGCTCCGCCGGGTCCATGGCCAGCAGCCCGGCGATCACGGCCAGGTAGGACACGGCGTTGAGCAGGAACGCGGGGGCGATCCCCACGGTGACGATGAGCACGCCGGCGGCGGCCGGGCCGACCACCTGGGCCGAGTTGAACACCGCGCTGTTCAGCCCGACCGCGTTGCTGACCTGGTCGTGCCCGACCATCTCGGTGACGAAGGCCTGGCGGGCCGGCATGTCGAAGGCGATGGTGCAGCCGAGCAGGAAGGCGAGCAGGTAGACCATCCAGAGCCGGATCGACCCGGTCAGGGTCAGCACGCCGAGCACCAGGGCGAGGCTGCCCATGGCGGTCTGGGTGGCCGTCAGCAGCTTGCGCTTGTCGACCCGGTCGGCCGCGAGCCCGCCCCAGGCCGCGAACAGCAGCACGGGCAGGAACTGCAGTGCGGTGGTGATGCCCACCGGCAGGGCGCGATCGGTGAGCCGCAGGACGAGCCAGTCCTGGGCCACCTGTTGCATCCAGGTGCCGGTGAGCGAGACCAGCTGGCCGAAGAAGAACAGCCGGTAGTTACGGACCAGCAGGGAGCGGAACGTGCGTCCGGCGGCGATCTCGACGAAGCTCACCGGCGCGCCCGTTGTGCAGGCGCTGCTCCTGGTGCGCCCGCCCTGCTCACGGGGGCTCCTCGAGCAGGCGCTCGAGCACTGCCACGGCCGGCTCGAGCAGGTGGAGCTCGTCGGGCGAGAGGGCCGCCATGCGCTGCCCAGGGTAGCTGCCCGACCCTCCGGACGCAACCGACCGCCCTGCACACGCCCGGCTGCTTGCCTGCGCCGCGGCCTCGTACGAACATCGCGCCATGACCCGGCCGACCCGAGCCGTCTTCGTGGCCCACGCCTTCCCCCGCTCCGAGCAGGACATCACCGGGCACTTCCTGCTCGGGCTGGCCACCGCCCTGGCCGGGGAAGGGGTCGAGGTCGAGGTGGTCGCCCCGTCAGCGCCCGAGCTGGCGGCCAGGGAACGCCTGGCCGGCATCGCCGTCCGCCGCTACCGCTACGCCCCCAGACGGGCCGAGACCCTGGCCTACGCCGGGACCATGCACACCCTGGCGGCCGGCCCGGGCGGCGCCCTCGCCCTGGCCGGGCTGGTCGGGGCCGGCGCCCTGGCCGTGCGCCGGGCCGGTCGCAGCGCCGACCTGGTGCACGCCCACTGGTGGTTCCCCGGCGGCCTGCAGGCGCTCGCCTCCTGGCGGCGGCCGCTGGTCACGACCCTGCACGGGACCGACGTGCGGCTCGCCCGCTCCAGCCCGGCGGCCAGGGCCGCGTGCGCCAGGGTCCTGCGCGCCTCCGCGGTGGTGACCGCGGTGTCGGCCTGGTTGGCCGAGACTGCTGCCGGTTTCGCCCCCGACCTCGCCGGCCGCATCCGGGTCGCGCCCATGCCGGTCGACGACACCGTGTTCGCCCCGGGAGACCAGGCACGCACCGAGCTGCTGTTCGTGGGCCGGCTGGACGAGCAGAAGGATCTCGACACCGCCCTGCGCGCCCTGGCCCGGATGGACGGGCCGGCTGCCGGTCGGCGCCTGCGGGTGGTGGGCAGCGGTCCGGCCGAGGCCCGGCTGCGGCGCCTGGCCGCCGACCTCGGCGTGGCGGGGCGGGTCGCGTGGGAGGCGCACCTGCCCCAGCGGGAGCTGGCCGACCGCTACCGGCGGGCGGCCGCGCTGCTCGTGCCCGGGCGTGACGAGGGCCTCGGGCTGGTGGCGGTCGAGGGACAGCTCGCCGGCGCCCCAGTGGTCGCGGCCGCCTCGGGCGGCCTGCTCGACGTCGTCCGCGACGGCGAGACCGGCTGGACCTTCCCGCCCGGGGACGCGGCCGCTCTGGCCCGCGCCGTCGAGGGGGTGCTCGCCGACCCGCAGGCAGCCGCTGGTCTGGCCGCGAGCGCTCGCCAGGCCGCCGCGGCCCGGTTCGGCCGCCAGGCCACCGCCCGCGTCTACGCGGCCATCTACGCCGAGGCGCTGGCCAGCCGCGGCGGCTGAGGCGAGCGTGCCCGGGTCAGTACCAGCCGTGAGCCTGCCAGAAGGCCTTGGCCGCCTCGGCGGTGCCATAGCGGTCGCGCACGTAGCCGCGGAAGGCCTTGAGCTGCTTGCCGCAGTCGATGGTGGCGTTGTCGGCGCCCAGGTAGAGGATGCGGTTGCCGAGCAGGAGCTGGCCGAGGCCGAACGCGGTCGAGGTCGGGTTGTCGGCGGTCGGGTCGCCGCCCGACTCGTGCATGATGATCCAGTGCTCGGCCGCGGAGGTGCCCGACAGGTCGCAGCGGCCACCCGGGCCCCGCCCGACCGGCTGCTCCCGGACCGGCGACTGCCGGGACGCGCCGCCCGCCCGCCGCTCGGCCGCCTGGCGCGCCCGCTCCGCCTCCTCCTGGCGGATCAGGCGCCGCAGCTCGGCCGAGCGGGAGCGCAGCGCGGCGGCCTGGCCGGCCAGCCGGGCGATCCTGCCGTCCAGGGCCCGCTTGGCGCGGGCCCGCACGGCCTGGGCCCGCTCCAGGCCGGCGACCTCCCTGGCCAACGCGTCGCCGGCCGCCCGGCGGGCCCGCTCCACCTCGAGCGCCCGCTCGTGCAGCGCGGCGGCCTGGCCCTGCACCCCGCGCAGGCGGCTCTGCGCGTCGTTGCCCGACTGGGCGATGTAGTCGAGGGTGGTGGCCCGGTCCAGCAACTCGGGCAGGTGGTCGGGGTCGACGAGCAGGGCGAGGTCGCCCGAGCCGCCGGTCATGTAGACGCCGCGGGCCCGCTCGGCCAGCGCGGCCCGGAGGTCGGCGAGCTCAGCCGCCACCCTGGCCGAGAACCTGGCCGCCTGCACGCTGCGCCCGCGGGCCGCGACCAGGCGCTCCCGGGCCATGTCCAGCCGGCCCCTGGCCCCGGCCACGACCAGGTCGGCCTCGGCCAGGGCCGAGGCGACCGTTGCCGAGTCGGCACGGGCGTCGCGCAGGACGGCCTCGATCCGGCCGAGCTCGTGCTGGGTCTGGGACAGGTCGGTCCGCTTGTCGTCGGCGACGGCGGGCGGGGCGAGGAGGGACGCCGCCGCGAGCAGCGCGATCAGCAGGGCGAGGGTGCGGGCGCGGACGGGCAAGAGCGCCTCCCTGGCTGGGGGTCGGATACCGTAAACGAGGAGGGTGGTCTCCTGCAAGTTGGCTATGAGCCTGGCGAGTCCTCTGTCCATGTGGGGGGAGCTCGCTCCCCCCACGGCCCCCCAAGAGCGCCTGTGCCCTCGTGCCGGCGATCCGCGGGTGCACCAGGACACGCTCCCCCACGGCCCCCCAACAGCGCCTGTGCCATGGTCAGGGTGGCCGGGTCGGCTCAGGTGGAACGGGCGTAGCGGTCGCCATCGGCCTCCGCGCGGCCCTCGCGGACGAGCTTGACCAGGTGGGCGCGGACCGAGCGCTCGGCGGCCGGGTGGAGGACGGGGTCGACGTCGGCGTAGACGCGGGCGACGATCTCGGCCGGGGTGCGGTCGCCCGCGGCCAGCGCGGCGAGGACCTGGCGCTCGCGCGCCCGCCGGTGGGCGATGTACTCGTCGATCTTGCCGGCGGCGTCGGGCACCAGCGGCCCGTGCCCGGGGTAGAGCCGCTCGAGGTCGTAGTCGAGCAGCACCGACAGCGAGCGCAGGTACTCGCTCATGTCCCCCTCCGGCCAGTCGATCACGGTGGGCCCGCGTCCGAGCACGTGGTCGCCGGTGAGCATGGCCCGCTCGCCGGCGAGCAGGAAGCAGCAGTGGTCGGGGGCGTGGCCGGGGGTCGGCACCGGCACCAGGTCGAGCCCCCCGGCGGCCAGCGGGCGGCCGGCCACCAGGGCCGGGGCGCCCGGTGTCGACCAGCCCGAGGCGAGCGCGGCCAGCGGGGCGCCGACCCGCTCGGCGAAGCCACGGGCCCCGGCGGCGTGGTCGACGTGGGTGTGGGTGAGCAGCACGAGCCCGACCTGGCGGCCCTCGCAGGCCCGCACCACCCGCAGCGCGTGGTCGGCGTCGGGCGGGCCGGGGTCGATCACCACCACCTCGCCGGCGCCTGGCTCGCCCACGACGTAGGTGTTGGTCCCCTCCAAGGTCATCGGTGACGGGTTGGGCGCCAGGACTCGGGTGACCCGCTCGCTCCACTGCTCCACGGCGCCGCTCACGGCCGCTCGCCCCGAGCCTCGCGCGCCTCGGGCAGGCGGGCCTCGCGCGCCTCGGGCAGGCGGGCCTCGCGCCCAGCGGACGACTCGGCGGCGGCGCTGCCCGGGGCGGGCGGCGGTAGGGGGATGCGCTCGCCCGAAGGCAGCACCACGGCGTCGCCGGTCCAGACGGGCATGGTGCGCTCGACCATCCGCGTGTCGGCGGCGGCCAGCACCTCGGCCACCGACGAGAACGCGGTCAGCTCGCGCAGGGTGCACCAGGTCGGCGGGAGCATGCGCACCGGCTCGGCCGCGGCCGGCGCCACCGGGAGCCAGTGCCCGCGCTCGGCCTCGAGGCCGTGGACGGTGACAGTGGCGCCCCTGGGCAGCCCGGCCACGAAGAAGCGCGTGTCGTAGCGGCGGGTCTCGGCCTCCGGCGTGACCCACCAGGACCAGTAGCGCAGCCGGCTCGTGTCCAGGCGCACCCGCAGGCTGGCGAGCACGGCGCCGAGCCCCTGCCGCCCTTCGAGCAGGTCCCGGCGGGCCGCGTCCAGCGCGGCCGGCTCGGGCGCGCGGTCGGCGAGCAGGACCCCGGCCTCCTCCAGACACTCCCGGCAGGCCGCCACCACCGTCCCCCGCGCCTCGGAGCGGCCGAGGCCGAGGCGGGCCGCCCACGCGTCGAGGCCGGGGCCCGACCAGATCGCGTCGACGGCCGGGTCCCCGTCGGCCCGGTCCACCCGGCCCCCGGGGAACACCCAGAGCCCGGCCGCGAACCCCATCGTCATGGTTCGGCGCTGCAGGTACACCTCAAGCCCCGTGGGCCCGTCGCGCAGCAGGACGACGGTCGCCGCGGGCCGGGCCGGAACGACCGTGGTCGTCTTCGGCGCTGCTCGCATGGCAGGCATGCTACTCGACGACCGGGCGCCGCCCGTTAGCCCGGTTTGACCTGATATAGCGGTTTACGTCGTGTGCTTGGTTACTCCAGGGGACACCCCCGGGACCCGTAAAGACACTTTCGCAGTCACGGCGGCGGATGGTTCGCTCCTACAGTTCCGCAAGTTGCACGTTGCACTCTTCACGCGACGGCAGAGCTTGGGGGGGTCATGAGAGGGATCGGGATGAAGCTGCGCATGACCAACAGCCTGCTCAGAGTGGCCCTCGACTACGCGGGGCGGGGCATCCCGGTCTTCCCCTGCCACCATCCCGCCAACAACTGGCAGCACGGCCGCTGGAGCAGCCTCGAGTGCTCCTGCCAGCAGCTCGGCTGCCTCCACCCGGGGGAGCACCCGCTCTCGCAGCGCTGGCTCGAGGAGGCCACCACCGACGCCGCCCGGATCGAGCGTTGGTGGCTGCGCCGACCCGAGGCCAACATCGGGCTCGCCACCGGGGTGATGTTCGACGTCCTGGACGTGGCCGGCACGGCTGGCCAGGCATACAGGTTCCCCCAGGGCATCACCCCGGCGGGCCCGGTGGCCCGCACCGGCAGCGGCCGCTCGCACTACTTCGTACTCCCGACCGGGTACGGCGACGTGGCCATGCCCGGCCAGAGCAGGTCCGGATCCATCTCCCGTAGCCACCTCCACTGGCACGGCCGCGGTGGCTACGTGCTGGCGGCGCCGAGCCGGCACTCGGCTGGCGGGGCGACGCGCTGGATCCGCGGTCTCGACCTGCCGCTCCCGGAGGTGCCCGCCCTGCTGCACACCCTGCTCGCCCCGCCCACCAGGCGGGCCGAGGCGGCCCGCCTGGTCTGAGCCCCCCGGCCGGCCCTTGGGTGACCACTCCCCTCATGGTCAGCTCGGGGCATCATGTTCTAGGCAAGGTGGAGCAACACTGCTGCCTCGAAATGACTGCGCAAAGACCGGAAAAAATAGTGACGCGAATGGTACGTAGACGCTAGGCCAGGAGCAACTGCGCGTCCAGGTTTTTCACCGCAGCGGCGTCGTTCCACCGGTCGAGGTCGCGGCGGAGCTCGCGGATGCGCCGCAATTCGCGGGCCGATCCGGTGTGCATGGCGTTGGTCAGCGAGTCGCCGGCCAGGCGGCACGCCTCCTCGATCTCCCCCTGCTGTGCATACGCGTTCGCCAGATGGGTGAGATGCAGCGACCGGTCGCGCACGAATTCCGTGCTCAGCGTCGTGAGCGCCTCGCCGAGTGCCGCCTGCGCGTCGTGGGGCCGGTGGAGCCGCACGTAGCAGGCACCCTTCTGGCCGGCGAGCTGAGAGCGGTTGAAGTGGTAGATCCAGGGTGGATCTTCGGCCGTGGACGACTCGGCGATGGCGGTCTCGGCCCGGTCGAGGGCCCGGGCGCAGGGAGCCGCCTCGCCGAGGGTGGCCAGGGCGAGCGCCTCGACCCGGCAGAGCCAGGCCAGGGTGGTCGCGGTCACCGACCCCCTCCCCCTGCTCTGCGCCTCGTCAGCGAGCTGGAGACCGGCGTCGGCATCGTCGCTGTAGATGGCGACCACGCTCATGCAGCCGAGCACGTAGGCAGCCAGGGCGTGGTCCCCGGCCTCCTGGGCGGCCCTGAGCGCGACCTCGTAGTACCGCTTGGCGGCCCGGTGGTCGTTCATGTCGAACGCGAGCCAGCCGGCGAGCTGGGCGACCTGGGCCGCAGCAGTGCACAGCCGCCGGTGCACCGGCCCGGGCTGGGAGCCCTGCAGCAGCGAGGTGATGAGCTGCAGGTGGCCGGTGACCGGGCCCTGCAGGTCGCGCGAGCCGATGCGGTCGTCGAGGCGCCGGCACTCGTAGATGACCGTCTCCAGGTGTCCCATGGTGGCGTCGTCGACCCGGCTCGGTCGCTCCAGCGCCCGAGCGAGCCGCTCGTGCGGCTCGGCTCCCGCCGCATCGAGCGCCGGCGCGAGCGCGGCGACCCCGGCGACGCTGGTCATGTGGCGAAGGAAGGCTCGGCGTTCCACGTCATGTCTCCACGACTCAAGGGTCTCGGCCAGCGTGTCGCGATCGACGGACCACGCCGGTAACGCCTGCTCTGCGTCATCCACCAACCCGAGCTGCTCGGCCGACAGGCCGTAGAGCGCGCACAACTTCTCCTGGTAGAACGGGCTGGGCCGCTTGAACCCCCGCTCCCACTTACCCACCATGCTGGCGGTCACACCCACACGGCGACCCTCGGACTCGCACAATTTCTGCAGCTCTTCCGCCACCCGCTGCAGGGACCATCCCCGCTGGCGCCGCTGGCGGCGGAGTCGTGTATTGGGCATTGCGTCATGCGCTGACATCATGCCGATCTCACTATTCGAGACACAGGATGGGGGGAAGCCTGCTGCGGAGAGAACTCTATGCAAATATCGCACAACTCGACAACTCGCCTCCTCGGCTGGGCGGTCCCCGCGGGGTTTTTGCTATTAATACCACTGATCGAAATGACGGCCGATGGCTGGGTTGGCCTGGTTTGTACCTGGCACAACACGGTCGTACGCGCAGGCCGCCCGAGGCGAACCCGGCCGCTCCCGGCCGTCGTCCCGGCCGCTACCCGGCCAGTTCCAGGCCACACCGCCGCCGGCCAGCCTGCGTCCGGGAGCGATGTTGGCACAGAATGGGCCATGACCTCCGACCCCCGCCGCGCCGTGCCCCGCGTCGACGTGCTTCTCCAGCACCCCGGGGTAGCGGCCTGCTCCGCGACCTGGGGCCGGGCCCGGGTCCTGGACGCGGTGCGCCGCACGCTCGACGCCAGCCGGCGGGCGGCTGCCGCCGGCGAGCCGGTCCCGGGCATGGACGAGCTGGCCGCCCGGGTGGCGGGGGCAGTGGAGGCGCTGGCCCGGGGCCGGACACGGGCAGTGATCAACGCGACCGGGGTGGTGCTGCACACCAACCTCGGCCGGGCGCCGCTGTCCGAGGCGGCTCGGGCCGCGGTCGCCGAGGCGGCCGGGTACGCCACCGTCGAGTACGACCTCGCCGCGGGAACCCGGGGACGCCGGGGCACGGCCGCCGCCGCGCTGCTGCGAGAGGTCACCGGTGCCGGGGGCGCCCTGGTGGTCAACAACGCGGCCGGCGCCCTGCTGCTTGCGCTCGGCGCGCTCGCCCGCGGCCGCGAGGTGGTCGTCTCGCGGGGCCAGCTGATCGAGATCGGCGGCGAGTTCCGGCTCCCGTCGGTCATGGAAGCGGCCGGGGTGACCCTGGTCGAGGTGGGCACCACCAACCGCACCCACCTGGCCGACTACGCCCGGGCGGTGGGCGAGCGCACCGCCTGCCTGCTGGTGGTGCACCCGTCCAACTATCGCGTCGTCGGCTTCACCGCCAGCCCGGGGCTCGTCGAGGTGGCCGGCCTGGCCCACGAGCACGACCTGCCGCTGCTGCACGACCTCGGGTCGGGGCTCCTGGACGGGTCGTTCGGGGCCGAGCCGTCGGTCGCCGGCAGCCTGGCCGCAGGCGCGGACCTGGTGCTGTTCTCGGGCGACAAGCTGCTCGGCGGCCCGCAGGCCGGGCTGGTCGCGGGCCGGGCCGACCTGGTGCAGCGCCTGTCGAGGGACCCGGTCGCCCGGGCCGTGCGGGCCGACAAGCTCACCCTGGCCGCGCTCGAGGCGACCCTGGAGGCACACGCCAGGGGCCGCCGCGACGAGCTGCCGGTGTGGCGCGCCCTCACCCTCGGGCCCGACGACCTGCGGCCGAGGGCCGCCGCCCTGGCCGGGCGGCTCGGGCCTGCGGCCTCCCTGCGGGAGGGCGTCAGCGTCGCCGGGGGCGGCAGCCTGCCCGGGGAGGGCCTGCCCAGCGTGCTGGTGGAGGTCGACGCGGCCCCGGCGCCGGTGGAGGCGGTCCTGGCCCGCCTGCGGGGCGGCGACCCCCCGGTGATCGCCCGCGCCGAGCGGGCCCGGGTCGTGGTCGACCTGCGCACCGTCCCCCCCGACGCCGACGAGCTGGTTGCCGCCGCCCTCGCCGCCGCCCTCGCCGCCGCCCTCGCCGCCGCCCTCGCCGCCGCCCTCCGGCCCCAGGCGGAGGCGAGCGCCGGGCCGGCCGCCCCAGGGCCGAGCCAGAGCGCCACGGGCGCAGAAGGCCGGGCTCCCGGGACTGGGCAGGAGCGCTGATGGCGCACGTGGTCGGGACCGCCGGGCACGTCGACCACGGCAAGTCGACGCTGGTGCTCGCGCTCACCGGCACCGACCCGGACCGGCTCGACGAGGAGAAGGCTCGGGGGATGACCATCGACCTCGGGTTCGCCTGGACCACCCTGCCGTCCGGGCGCGAGGTCGGCTTCGTCGACGTGCCCGGCCACGAGCGCTTCGTCCACAACATGCTGGCTGGGGTGGGCGGAGTGGACTGCGCCCTGTTCGTGGTCGACGCGAGCGAGGGCTGGCGCCCGCAGTCGGCCGAGCACCTCGCCATCCTGGACCTGCTCGGCGTGGCGACAGGCGTGGTCGCGCTGACCAAGGTGGACCTGGTCGACGGGGTGACCCGGGACCGGGTGGCCCAGGAGGTGGCGGGACAGCTTTCCGGCACCACGCTCGCGGGCGCGGCCGTGGTGCCAACGGCAGCGCCGGTCGGCACCGGGATCGAGGAGCTCAGGGCCGCGCTGGACCGGGCCCTCGACCGCGCCCCCGACCCGCCGGACCGGGGCCGGCCGCGCCTCCCGGTCGACCGGGTGTTCACGATCCGGGGCAGCGGCACGGTGGTGACCGGCACCCTGTCCGGCGGCGCGCTGACCGCCGAGACCCGCGCGGTGCTGCTGCCGGCCCGCCGCGAGGTGCGCATCCGCGGCCTCCAGGGGCACGGCCGGCCGCTCCGCAGGGCCACCCCTGCCCGGCGCCTGGCCGTCAACCTGGCCGGTGTGGCCACTGCGGAGGTGGCCCGCGGGGACGTGCTCGTGCTGCCCCAGCAGTGGGCGCCGACCCGCACGGCCGACTGCCGCATCCGCTGCCTGGCCGGAGCCACCGCGCCGCTCCGCTCCAAGGGCGCCTACCTGCTCTACGCCGGGACGGCCGAGGCGGCCGTGCGCCTCCAGCCCCTGGACGCCCACGAGGTCCGGCCCGGCGAGGACGGCCTCGTCCGCCTCCACCTGGAGCGCGAGCTCGTGCTCGACGTGTTCGAGCCGGTGGTGCTGCGCGACAGCGGCCGCGACGAGACCGTGGGCGGCGGCCTGGTCCTCGACCCGTTCCCGCCGCCTGGGGTGCACGGCACGGCCAGCCGCGTGCGCCGGGCCGAAGAGCTCGAGGCACGCGAGGCGGCCGGCCGGGCCGGGCTGCTCGCGCGGGTGCTGGCCGAGCGCGGGCTGGCCGGCCGGGTCGAGCTTCCCTACCTGGCCGGCGCCGGGGAGACCGCGCTCGCCGTGCAGCTCGCGGCCGCGGCCGAGCGTGGCCGGGCGGTGCCGGGGCGCGCGGTGACCTGGGCGCCCGAGGCCTGGCAGCAGGCCAAGCAGGCCGTGCTCGAGGCGGTCGCCGCCCACCACCGGGCCGAGCCGCTCGCCCCGGGAATGCCGGCCGAGCTGGCCCGCCTGGCCGCGCGGGGTGCCGAGCTGGGCCGCCGGGCCGCGCGGGGCGCCGCGCCGGCCCGCCAGCTCCCGGGCGCGGAGGCAGCCTGGAAGGCGGGCGGGGCCGAGGTCGTCGAGGCCCTGGTCGCCTCGGGGGAGCTGGTCGTCGACGGGCCGGTGGTGCGGCTCCCCGGCCATGGCGTGCAGCTCGACCCCGGCCAGCGGGCGGTGCGCGCCGCGGTCGAGGCGGCCCTGGCCGCCGGTGGAGTGACCGTGCTGAACGACGACCAGCTCGCCGGCCTCGGCGCCGACCGGCGCATGCTGGTCGCCCTGGGCCGCCTCGGCGTCCTGGTGGCGATCGGCCCTGGCCTGCACATGGGGGCCGAGACGCTTGCCCAGGCGGTCGCCTCCTTGCGCGAGGCGTTCCCCGGCGACCGGCCGTTCACCGCCACCGAGGCCAAGCAGGCGATGGGCACCACCCGGAAGACCGCCATCCCCCTGCTGGAACACCTCGACCGCAGCGGGATCACCATCAGGCACGGAGATATTCGGAGGCTTCGCTAAGGTCTGTCTGGAGATGCCCCGAGGTCAGACGACCCGCGGTCATCTGTCCATGTGGGGGGAGCACGCTCCCCCCACGGCCCCCCAAGAGCGCCTGTGCCATGTCGGGCGGATCCATAGCCGACTAGAGCTGGTCGCAGACGGCCTCGGCGATCGCGAGCGACGACGTCGCGGCGGGCGAGGGGGCATTGCGGACGTTCACGACCCGGCCCCTGGTGGTGATCCGGAAGTCGTCGACCAGGGTGCCGTCCCTGGCCACGGCCTGGGCGCGCACGCCGGACGGTCCCCGCACGACGTCGGCCGGACGCAGCTCGGGCACGTAGCGGCGTGCCTCGCCCACGAACGCGGCCCGGCTCACCGAGTGCCAGATCTCCCGCGCGCCGGTACGCCAGTGCCGCCTGGCCATGACCCGGAACCCCGGCCAGGCGAGCGTCTGCCACAGGTCGCGGCGGTCGACCGTGGACAGCCGGTACCCCTCTCGGGCGAACGCGAGGACCGCGTTCGGGCCGACCAGCACCTCGCCGTCGATGCGCCGGGTCAGGTGGATCCCGAGGAACGGGTAGCGCGGGTCGGGCACCGGGTAGATCAGGCCGCGCACCAGGTGACGCCGGTCCGGCCGCAACACGTAGTAGTCGCCCCGGAACGGGACGATCCGCGGGTCGGCGTCGTCCCCGCTGAGCGCCGCGACCCGGTCGGCGTACAGGCCGGCGCAGACCACCAGGCGCCCCAGCTCCAGCACCTCGGCGTCGGCCGTCTCGACCCGGACGGCCCCGGTCCGCTGCTCGACGGCGCGCACCTCGGTCCCGGTGCGGATCCGGCCCCCGGCCTCCTCCACCTCCTTGGCCAGCGTCCGCGCGTAGGCGCCGAAGTCCACGATCGCGGTCGTTGGCGAGTGGATCGCGGCCACGCCCTCGGCGTGCGGCTCGACCTCGCGAAGCTCCCCCGCGTCCAGCCTGCGGATGCCGGGGACACCGTTGGCCACGGCGCGCTCCGCGATCCGCTCGAGGCGCGGCAGCTCCCCGTCGTCGACGGCCACGATCACCTTGCCGCACTCCTCGTACGGCACGCCGTGCTCCTGGCAGTAGTCGCGCAGCAACTCGATGCCCCGGCGGCAGAGCCGGGCCTTGAGCGAGCCCGGCTCGTAGTAGACCCCGGCGTGGGCGACACCGCTGTTCCGGCCGGTCTGGTGCAGGCCGACCCGGGCCTCCTTCTCCAGCACGGTCACGGTGATCCCCGGACGGGTCAGCGCCAGGTGCCTGGCCACGGCCAAGCCGAGAACGCCGCCCCCGACGATCCCAACGCTCCCGTTGCTCGCGCTGCTCACGCTGCTCACGGCGCCGATCCTACCGTCGGGCCCAGCGCCACGGCACGTGTCTGGCGGCTGACAGGCTCCCTCTGCTCCCACTCGACAGCGAGATTTGCGACCATACCGGCATGAGCACGACCGCGCCGGTGCGCGAGCGCACCGAAGAACATGACGAGATCGCCGATCCAGACATCCCGTGGATCGTCATCGTCTGGAACGACCCCATCAACCTGATGTCCTACGTGGTCTTCGTCTTCCAGAAGCTGTTCGGCTACTCGAAGGAGAAGGCGACCAGCCTGATGCTCGACGTCCACCACAGGGGCAAGGCGGTGGTGTCGAGCGGGCCGCGCGAGAAGGCCGAGTTCGACGTCTTCCGGCTCCACGGCCACGGGCTCTGGGCCACGATGCAGAAGGACCGTTGAGTGGCCGGCGCGTTCAAGCGGGTCGGCGGCCGCATCCGGGTCCGGCTGGGGCCCCAGGAGGCCGAGGTCCTCCGCAACCTGCCCGACCAGCTCCGCGGCGTGCTCACCGCCGAGCAGGTCCCGGTCGGGCAGCCCGACCCGCTGACGGCCCGGCTGTTCCCGCCCGCCTACCGGGACGCGGCCGACCGTGACCGGGAGCAGGACTACCACAGCTTGGTCCATGACGACCTGCTGAACGCCAAGCTCGCCAACCTCGACCTGATGGCCGCCACCCTCGAGCGCGGCTCGGCCGGCAGGCGGCGCTGGACTGTGGACCTCACCGAGGAGGAGGCGATGGCGTGGCTCGGCGTCCTGAACGACCTGCGCCTCGCCCTCGGTGTGCGCCTGGGCATCGAAGAGGACTTCGACGGGCGGGTCGACGAGTCCGACCCGTCCGCGCCAGCCATGCACCTGCTCGCCTACCTCGGCTGGCTCGAGGAGCTGCTGGTCGAGACGCTGTCGGCCTGACCGGACCGGCACAGTCAGTCGCGCGGCGGCCGGGTCGCCCACGTCACAGCAGTCCAGCCCGGGCCAGGGCGGCAACCGCCGCCACGGTTGCCAGCTCGACGAGCTGGTTGGCCGCGCCCAGGCTGTCGCCAGTGAAGCCGCCCAGGCGGCGGCGGAACAGCCGGATGCAGGCCAGGCAGGCGACCAGGCCGGCTGCGAGCGGGACCGGGGCCCAGGGCCCGGCCGCGGCGGCCAGGGTCGCGGCCACCACCACCGCGGCGGTCAGCACGTCGCCGCGGCCGAGCGGCCCGGCGATCTCGGCGCCGCTGCCGGCGGCGGCGGGCGGGAGGGCCCGGGCGACCAGCAGGGCCGAGGCCCGGGCCAGCACGTGGCCGCAGACGGCGGCGCGGGCGAAGTCGGCCAGGCCGAGCGGCAGCAGCAGCGCGGTGCGCAGGGCGAGCACGATGCCAAGGGCGACGAGGCCGTAGGTGCCGAGCCGGCTGTCGCGCATGATCGCGAGGCGGCCGGCCGGGTCGGTCCCGCCCCACAGGCCGTCGGCCGAGTCGGCCAGCCCGTCCTCGTGGAGCGCGCCCGTGACCGCGACCATGGCGGCCACGGCCAGGATGGTCGCGACCGCGCCGCCCCAGATCGGCGCGGCCCCGGCCCGGACTGCGATGCCGAGCCCGGCGACCACCAGCCCCACCGCGGGGAACAGGGCCGACGCCCGGCGCAGGTCCCCAGGGCCGACCTCCAGCCGCGGCCCCGGAATCCTGGTCAGGCACGCGAGGGCGAGCGCGAAGCGGCGCAGCGCCTCCGCGCCCCTCGGCCCAGCGGTCCCCTCCATGTGCGTGGCTCCGTCGGCTCCGCCCGAACCCACCCCGGCAGGTGGGCGCCCCGGCACGGCAGGTTAACGCGCTACCTGGCCCGGCGGAAGCCGGCCGCCCTGGCGGCGGCCTCGTCGGCGAAGCACAGCTCCGGGTTGGTACGGGCGTGGTCCCTGCTCCCGGGGACGTGGTAGATCTTGCCGTTCTCGCCGATGTTGCCCTTGACCGGGTGGGAGGCGGGGCAGGTGTTCCGGCTGCTGGGCGCGGCCTGCCCTGGGCCGCTCGGCTGCGTCTGGCCGCCCGTGCCGCCCGACCCGCCGCTCGGGCGGTTGGGCGCGTTGCCGCCGCACCGGCCCCACAGGCCGAGCCGCTCCGCCTTGGCGGCCGCCTCGGTCCGGCGCATGAGGTCGATGTAACGGTCGTTCGGCTTGTAGAGGACCGCGGTGGCGTGGCCGGTGCGGACCAGCTCCTGGTTGGCGAACACGCCCTTGGCCGTCCACACGTAGAGCAGCGTCCGCCCGTAGCGGTCACGGAGCTCCCGGTCGGGCGAGACGAGCACGGTGGAGCCGGGCACCAGCAGCTTCCTGGTAAAGGCGGCTGCCTCCGGCCCGTAGCACTCGACCCCGAGCTTGGTCTCCGGGGTGTCGACCTCGAGCAGGCGGGCGGTGGTCTTGAACCCGGAGCGCAACGGTCCCTTGCCGCTGCCCCGGAGGTCCACGGTGTCCCCGTCGATGACCTTGAGCACGATGGCGCGCTGGGCGTCGCCGGGCGGCTTGGCGGAAGACGCGGACGGGCCGGCCTGGCGAGGGCCGTCGCCGTCCAGGGCGCCGCCGAGCTTGCCCTGTTCATCGCAGGCGCCGAGGGCCAGGGCCAGCAGCATGGCCAGCAGCATGGCCAGCGCCGCGCGCCGGTGCCGGTGCCGGTGCCGGGACGGTGCCACCGGCGCCGGGCGTCGCTGCCCGGTCGCCGGGGCGACCACCTGTGGCACCTGCATGGTCGGCTCCCTTCCCTGGGTGGCGGCGGGCTGCCGCCTTCCTGGTGGTTCTGCCCGGTTCCGGGCCCGTTCAAGCCACGAACCCGGCGGCCCGGACGAGTCTCGCGCGCGGGTGCGACAGGCGCGCTACCCGCCCGCGACCTCCACGATCGCCTCCAGCTCGACGGGGACGCCCATGGGCAGGGAGGCCACGCCGACCGCTGCCCGCGCGTGGCGGCCGGCATCGCCGAAGACCTCGGCGAACAGCTCGCTGGCCCCGTTGACGACCTTGGGCTGGTCGGTGAAGCCGGGGTCGCTCGCGACGTACCCGTTCACCTTGACCACGCGGCGCACCCGGGACAGGTCGCCAAGCTCCCGCTTGAGCGCCGCCACCACGTTGATCGCGCAGCGCCGGGCGGCCTGGACGCCGTCGTCGAGGGTGAGGTCGCTCGTGCCGAGCCTGCCCGTCCAGCCCGGCCGGCCCTCGACCAGGGGCACCTGACCGGAGACGAACACCAGGTCGCCGGTGCGCACGCAGGGGACGTACGCGGCCAGCGGCGTGACCGGCTCGGGCAGGGAGATGCCGAGCTCCTCGAGTCGCTCTTCGGGGGTTGGCATGGCGGCTCCTTCGGACGGCGGGCGTCGGGCGGCCAAGCCTACCGTCCAGCGCCGGCCGCGAAGAACGCGCGCACCCTTGGCCCTCGAATGGGTGGCCGACGGCTGGCACCCTACCGTCCAGCGCCGGCCGCGAAGAACGCGCGCACCTCGTCCGGGCTGCGGGTCAGGGGAGCCGGGGGAAGGCTCGCGAGCAGGGTCGCGCCGTAGGCGGCGTCGGCCAGGCGCCGGTCGAGCACGGCCATCACGCCCCGGTCCGACTCGGACCGGACCAGGCGGCCGAGCGCCTGCTGCAGCGAGACGGCCGCCTCCGGCAGCCACACCGCCGAGAACCGCGAGCCGCCCTGCCGCTCGACCCGGCGACCCCGCTCCGACAACAGGGGGTCGTCGGGCCGTGGGAACGGCAGCCGGTCGAGCACCAGCAGGGACAGGCTCGGGCCGGGCACGTCCACGCCCTCGAAGAACGTGCGGGTCGCAACCAGCACGCTGGCGACCTCGTCGCGGAAGCGGCCGGCGAGCCGGGCCGGCGTGTCGTCGCCCTGCACGAGCAGCTCGTAGGGGAGGTCGGCGAGGGCGGCCGCGAAGCTCTCGACCGCCCGCCAGGAGGTGCACAGCACCAGGGCGCGGCCGCTCGACGACTCGACCAGGCCGCGCAGCTCCTGCTCGGCGGCTGCCTGGAAGCGGTCGCTGGACGGTGCCGGCACGGAGCCCGGGACGTAGAGCAGGGCATTGCGCCGGAAGTCGAACGGGGACTCGGCCACCAGCCCGGCCGCGTCCCCCACCCCGAGGGCGGCCCGGGCCGCGTCCAGGCTGCCCGCCACGGCAAGCGTGGCCGAGCAGGCGACGGTCGCCGGCACCCGGTCCCAGAGCACCGCCTGCAGGACCGGTCCGGGCTCGACCAGCGCCGACCTGATGGCCCGCCCCCCGTCCCGGCGCTCCTCGACCCAGACCGCCAGCTCCCGCTCGCCGAGGTCGCCCTGGCCGGGAGCTGGCCCGGCGTCCGGCTCGGCTCCGGGGCCGCCGGCCTGCGAGCCAGTGCCAGGCTCGGCGCTGGGGTCGCCGTTCTCCGGGCCGGCGCCCAGCTCGGGCTCGATCAGGCGGGCGAGGTCGCGGCAGAGGCCGAACAGGCGGCGCCTGGCCGCGTGGAGGCCACCTTGGAGCTCCTCGTCCAGGCCGACCAGCTCCTTGAGGGAGCCCCGAGCCTCCTCGGCCTCGCGCAGGACCGGGGCCAGGGCCTGGCCGAGGCTGAACCAGGCCCGGGAACCGGGGATGACCGGGCCCGGGCGCAGCTCGCCCGTGTGGCGCTCCCAGCTCGCGCGCAGCCGCCTGGCCCATTCGGAGCGCATCCCGGCCGCCTTGGCCACGGCGTCGGCGGCTGCGCCGGACCTGGACACCCGGGTGGCGGTCACCGAGACGCCGTAGAGGTCGGCCGCGTGCGCGGCCAGCCGGTGCGCCTCGTCGACCACGACCACGTCGGCCTCGGGCAGCATCACCCCGGGTGCGTCGGCGAGCTGGCGCAGCTCCAGCTCGAGCAGGAGCAGGTGGTGGTTGGTGACCACCACGTCGACGTCGCGGGCCCGCTCGCGGGCCCGCTCGGCGAAGCAGCGGGCGTGGAAGGCGCACCCCTTCTGGCCCGGGCAGTCCTCACCCGAGGTCGACACGAGGTCCCAGACGTCGTCCCGGGCCCCGGGCGGCGCGTCCAGGCGGCTGCCCGTGTCCGACTCGGCCGCCCAGCCCACCAGCTCAAGGGCGGCCTCCTCCTGGGCGGTGGCGGCCAGCCGGGTCGCCGCCACCAGGCCGTCCGCCTTGGCGAGGCAGAGGTAGTTCCCTCGGCCCATCAGCAGGGCGGAGGTCGTGCCGAAGGCGTCGGCGAGGCGGGGCAGGTCGCGCTCGACGAGCTGGGCCTGCAGCGCCTTGGTGGCGGTGGCGACGATCGCACGCCGGCCGGCGGCCACGATGGGAACCAGGTAGCCGAGCGACTTGCCCACCCCGGTCGGGGCGTGCACCAAGAGTGGTGCCCGCTCGTCGAGCGCATCCGCGACCGCCCTCGCCATCTCCTGCTGGACCGCCCGTGGCGCGAGGCCCCGAAGGCTGGCGAACGCCGCATCCAGATCCATGCCGGACACGCTACCGGAGCGGCCAGGTGCCCGGGTAGCGGCCCCGCCGCAGGTGTTGACGGTGCCTGGCCACCGAGGACGAGTTCCTCTATGCCGTGCTCCACGACGAGTGGCTCGGCGGGCGCGGCCGGGCTAGCCTCGACGCATGAGCGAGACCCCGTTGCGCAAGGCACACCGGGCGCTGGTCGTCGGCGCCCATCCGGACGACATCGAGTTCGGCGCAGGGGGCACGATCGCCCGCTGGACCGACGACGGCTGGGACGTCCGCTACGTGATCGTCACCTCCGGCCAGCGGGGTGTGCAGGACGCCGGCGCCGACCCCGAGGCGTTCGGACGGCTCCGGGAGGACGAGGCCAGGGCCGCCGCCAAGGTGTGCGGGGTGGCCGAGGTCACCTTCCTCGGCTACATGGACTCCGAGGTCCAGTACGGCCCGGCGCTCCTCAAGGACCTGTCGCGCGAGTTCCGCCGGCACCAGCCGCACCGGCTGCTCACCCTGAACCCGGAGCACCTGCCCGCGGGCGGCTTCGTCAACCACCCCGACCACCGGGCGGTCGGCACCGCCGCCGTTGACGTGACCATCACCGGCGGGACCACCGCGGCCATCTTCCCCGAGCTGGCCCTCGAGGAGGGGCTGCCACCCTGGCGCGGGCTCGAGGACGTCTGGCTGATGGGTCCGGGCGGCGGGCAGGAGGTGGTCGACGTGACCGCCACCTTCGAGCGCAAGCTCGCCGCCCTGGAGGCGCATGCCAGCCAGGTCGCGCAGGTCCCGCGGGACCTGCGCGAGTTCCTGGGCCGCCGCCTGGGCGAGATCGGCGCCCCCCACGGCTACCGCTACGCCGAGAGCTTCAAGGTGATCGCGCGCCGCCGCTGACCTGGTCGCCTGGCCCTTGGACTTGCTCCGGTCGTCGCAAACAAGCACGTCAGCGGCTTGGGGGTGGGAGCGCGACGGACCTCGCGAGCTGCTAACTTGCGCTGGCTGTCAGTAGTCACCGATAGATTCCAGGTGTGATGACCTTGACGGAGGAAGCGAGCGTCCTGATCGACCGTACCGAGACACGCCGCCTGTCAGCGGCGGCTCGGCTCGACGACAGGACACGCGTCAAGCTCGGCCAGTTCTTCACCCCGGCGCCAGTCGCAGACTTCATCGCGGCCTTGCCCCATCTACCGGAGCGCGCAACGTTGCGAGTGCTCGATCCCGGCGCAGGGATCGGATCGCTGACCGCGTCGCTCGTCGCTCGGGTGCTTCGTGAGCGCCCCGAGCTCAGACTTCACCTGACCGCGTTCGAGGTCGACAGGACTCTGCACGACGACCTCGATGCGACACTGACGGACTGTCGCGCTGCGGCGGCGCGTCAGGGCATGGAACTTGCCTTCGAGCTTTGCAGCACGGACTTCCTCAAGTGGGCGGTCGAGAACGCGACCGGCTCGCTGCTAAGAGACGAGAGTCGAACCTTCGATCTGGTAGTGATGAACCCGCCATACCGGAAGATCAACTCGGCCGGAACTGAACGTCGGCTCCTCGCCCGGATGGGCCTCAGGGTGACCAATCTGTACGTGGCGTTTCTGGCGCTGGCAGCCGCACTCCTCGACCGGGACGGCCAAATCGCTGCGATCACTCCTCGCAGCTTCGCGAACGGACCCTACTTCCGGCACTTCCGGCAGTTCTTCCTGGATCGAATGGCGCTAGATCGTATCCATTTGATTGAGTCCCGTTCCGTCGGGTTCGCCGATGCCGACGTGTTACAAGAGAACATCATCTTTGCAGCGACCCGGAACGGAGGTGCCCAGGCGGGATCAGTTATGATCTCGACGAGCACCGGGTATGAGGACATGCCGGTGATACGAGTGGTCCCGTACACGGAGGTGGTCAGCCCTCACGACCCCGAGCGATTCCTGCGGATCACGACGGATGAATCTGACACTCGCATCGCGGCGACGATGGCTTCACTACCCGCGACACTTGCAGACCTCGACCTCGGGGTGTCGACGGGACGGGTCGTGGACTTCCGGGCGCGCGAGCACTTGCGCGCCATGCCCAACGATGAAACCGTACCGCTCATCTACCCGGGTCACCTTCGGCAGGGGGCTGTTCGCTGGCCATGCACCGAGTCGACGAAGCCGAATGCGTTGTCACGTACTGGCGCGACGGAGAGGCTGCTCTTGCCGGCCGAGCCGTACGTCCTCGTCAACCGGTTCTCAGCAAAAGAGGAACGCCGCCGCGTCGCGGCGGCAGTGTTCGATCCGACCGAAGTACCCTGCGATGCCATCGGGTTCGAGAACCATTTGAACGTCTTTCACCGACGACACCGAGGCTTACCGCTCGAGCTTGCTCGTGGCCTGTGCCTGTGGCTCAACTCGACGATCGTGGACAAGTTCGTCCGCCAGGTCAATGGCCACACACAGATCAACGCCACAGACCTCCGGAGCCTTCGCTATCCGAGCATGACCGAGCTGGTGGCTCTCGGTACGGCGTTCGGAGCCGGCGCCTGGCCCCATCAGACCAAGATCGACAGACTTGTCACCGAGCATGTCGCTACGTTGGGCGAGAACCTGGACGGGTGAAGACGTACCTGCTCACCCTCAACGACTCGATGGCGCTCAACCGAATCCCACCTGGAAGGCGACGGCGTGTCTCTCGTTGACCTCCGGAGCCGACGGGTCGAGGAGGCACGGCAGATCCTTCGCGCATTGCAATTCGATGCCGAGCGATGCAACGAGCGTTCCGCACTGGTGCTTCTTGCTGATCGAGTAGCTCGCGGCCGGCGCTGATGCCTGCCCGTCAGTCCTTGGGGCGCTTGAAGAAGGCGAGGAGGCCGCCCACCTCGGCGGTGTGCACCGCGATGAGCTCCCAGCCGTCCTCGCCCCAGTTGTCGAGGATCTGCTTGGTGTTGTGCGGCAGCAGGGGGACGGTGACGTACTCCCACTTGGTCATCGACGGCTCCTTCGGCGGCGGGTCGGATGGTCGAAGGCTACCGGACGGCGAGGGGGCCGGGTCGGATGGTCGAAGGCTACCGGACGGCGAGGGGGCCGGGTCGCGCGGCCCGGCCCCTCGGTCGACGGGTGCGGCTCAGCCCGCGTGACGGCTCAGGAGCTGCCGCCGCTCGTACTCGTTGAGGCCGCCCCAGATCCCGTGCGGCTCGCGGACCAGGAGCGCGTACTCGCGGCACTCGGCGAGCACGGGGCACTGGTGGCAGATGGCCTTCGCCGCTCGCTCGCGTGCGAGCCGCTCATCCTTGCGTTCGAGATGGCTCGGTGCAAAGAACAGGTGGGACTGTGGTCCCTTGCAGGCGGCCCGGAACTGCCAGCCGACCTGAAGGTCCCATGACGTGGTGGCCATGATGGTTCCTTCCTAACCCGGTCGATCAGGCGTGCCCTATCCGGACGACGCACGGCGACCGACCGACGAGTCGGGCAGACCACCCGATACCGCCGGAGAAGGGCAGGGTAACCCACGGCTGCAGCACCCTCAATGTCCGGTGAGTAACGCTTCGATTGCAGCCCAGGTATCCCACATCGCCGTTCAATCCCGCATAAAAGTCACTGGTCACCGGGGGGCATCGGCCACCCAGCCAGGGCATGCTCGGGGATCCACCCGACCATGGCACAGGCGCCCTTGGGGGGCCGTTGGGGGGGAGCGTGTACTGGTGGGCCCACGGGTCCCCAGCAAGATGGCACAGGCGCCCTTGGGGGGCCGTGGGGGAGCGAGCTCCCCCCACATGGGACGAGGACTACTCCGGGCGCTCTGGCGCGCTCCCAGGCGGCTCCTGCCGCGGCATGGGTGCGGTCCTGATGGGGGTCGGCTCGGTGACCGGCTCGACCGGGGGCCGGGTGGACGGCGACGAGCCGTAGCTCCCGTCGCTGCCGAGGTGGCCCACGGAGCTCTGGAAGAAGTTCAGCAGCTCGACCGGGATCGGCATGACCAGGGTGGAGTTCCGCTCGGTGGCCACGTCGGCGACCGTCTGCAGGAAGCGGAGCTGCATCGACTGCGGGTTGCGGGCCATGACCTCAGCCGCCTCGGACAGCTTCTGGCTGGCCTGGAACTCACCCTCGGCCGAGATGATGCGGGCGCGCCGGTCACGCTCGGCCTCGGCCTGGCGGGCCATGGCCCGCTGCATGGTGTCGGGCAGGTCGACGTCCTTGACCTCGACCAGGGAGACCTTGACCCCCCAGGGCTCGGTCAGGTCGTCGATCACGTGGGCCAGTTCGTCGTTGATGCGGTCGCGCTCGCCGAGCAGGTCGTCCAGGTCGACCTTGCCCAGGATGGCGCGCAGGGTGGTCTGGGCGACCTGGCTGGTGCCGAACAGGTAGTTCTGGATGGCGACGACGGCTTTCAGCGGATCGATGACCTGGAAGTAGATGACCGCGTCGACCCGGACGGTGACGTTGTCGCGGGTGATGACGTCCTGCGGCGGCACGTTCATCGCCACGGTCTGGAGGTTCACCTTGACCATGCGGTCGATGCCGAACGGCAGGATGAAGAAGAGCCCCGGGCCCTTGGGCCGGGCGACCACCCGGCCGAGCCGGAAGATGATGCCGCGCTCGTACTCCTGGACCACGCGGACGCCGGACACCAGCGCGATCACCACCAGGATGAGCAGGATGGCGAGGATGACGATAACGACCGTGCTCACGGGGACTCCTTGCTCGTCGTGATCTGACCGGTGTTGACCCTCAGTCTCTCACCTGACGGCGCTGGTGGGGCAGGGGGGTCGCGGGGTGGCAAGGCGCGGCCACCACCGGCGCCGCCGGCTCACTCCCGGGGCGGGGAGGCGGTCGCGGCCCTGCGGGCACGGCCCGGCCTGCCGGGGCGGACCGCGTCCGGGTCCTCGGCGGTCACCTGGAGGATGCCGTCGCGCACGGCGTCGACCCGGACGCGCTGGCCGGTGGGGAGGGCACCGCCGCCGACCAGGTCGGCCCGCCACATGGCGCCCTCGACGACCACGATCCCGCCCGGGTTGAGCATGCTGCGGACCACGCCGCCCGCGCCGACCAGCGCTTCGGTGCCCGCCGGCACCTGGCGCTGGGAGCGGAGCGCGACGGTCAGGATGACCACGAAGTACAGCACCGACCAGGCGACGCCGGCCACGGCCAGCCGGCCGTCCACCCGCAGCAGGCTGCTCGGGCTGGAGAACAGCCACCAGGAGCCAGCCGCGGTGAGGGCCGTGGCCGCCGCCGTGCCAAGGCCCAGACCACCGACGGCGGTGTCGAGGGCGAACACGCCGAACCCGGCCAGCAGCGCGGCCAGGGCGAGCCAGTTGGTCGGCAGCACGGCCAGGGCGTACACGGCCAGCAGGGCCAGGACCAGGCCGGCCACGCCGGCCACGCCGAACCCGGGCTGGAACCACTCGAAGGCCAGGCAGGCAGCCGCGGCCAGCAGGAGCAGGTAGGCGAGGCTGGGGTTGGCCAGGCCGTGCCGGGCCCGGTCGACCAGCGAGCGGGAGAGGAAGCGGACCTGGAAGCGTGGGATCGAGATGACCTCGCCGTCGACCCGGCGGCCGTCGAGCCGCTTGATCGCGTCAGGCAGAGACTCGGCCTGGTAGTCGGCCACCCCAGCCGCCTCGGCGGCGGCCCCGTCGAGCACGCCGCGGGCTGCCCGGGCGGGCAGCCCGGAGTTGTCGAAGAGGGCCTGCTCGCGCTGGGGGTCACGGCCGCGGCCGAGCTGGGCGGGGAGAGCGGGCCCGACCCGGGCCTGTCTGGAGACCCCGACCAGGTCGCTGGCGGCGAGCAGGAACGCGGCGGCGCCACCGGCGCGGGCGGCGCGCGGGCCGAGCCAGACCGCCACCGGCACCTCGGCCCCGGCCACCACCTGCTGGACCTCGGCCGGATCCACCGACAGGCTGCCGAAGCTGTCGAGCTGGATCAGGAAGACCTCGGCGTCACGCCGGCCGGCGGCGGCGAGGTCCCGCCGGAGCGCGCCGAGCAGGCTGGCGTCGATCACGCCAGACAACTCGAACAACTCGACCGTCGGGCCGGCCGCGGGCGCCCGGGCCGAGGCGGGGACAGCACCGAAGGTGGCGGCGAGCAGCGCGGACAGGGCGAGCAGCGTGGAGAGGAGCGGGATTCGTCGCATGGCGTGGGTCATCGTACGCGCCACGGCCTTCACCCAGCTGAGCTGTTCTGTGCACCAGTACACGCTCCCCCACGGCCCCCCAGGAGCGCCTGTGCCATCTTCCTGGGGATCCGTCTGTGCAACCCCCAGCACACGCTCCCCCCCACGGCTCCCCAACGGCGCCTGTGCCATGGTCAGGCGGTACGCCTGGAAGGGGGGGGCGGGCCGGGGGTACGCGGTTTACGATGGCGCGCATGTCGATCGACACCCTGGCCGATGCGCGGCTGCTCGTGGTCACCGGCAAGGGCGGGACCGGGAAGACCACCGTGGCGGCCGTGATCGCCGTGGCCGCGGCCGACCGTGGGCGGCGTGTGCTGGTGGTCGAGGTCGAGGGTCGCCAGGCCCTGGCCGGGCTGTTCGGCCGGGGCTCGCTGTCCTACCAGGAGACCAGGGTCGCCGGCCGCGTGCACGGACTGGCCGTCGACCCCGAGGAGTCCCTGCGCGAGTACCTCGGCCGCTTCGGCGCCGCGCCCCTTTCCCGCCTGCTGACCTGGGCCCGGCTCACCCGGTTCATCACCGCGGCCGCTCCCGGTCTCGGCGACGTCCTGCTCGTCGGCAAGGTGTGGGAAGCAGCCACCCGGGTGCGGGACGGGCGGCCAGCCTACGACCTGGTGGTGCTCGACGCCCCGCCCACCGGCCGGGTGGTGCCCTTCCTGCGGGCGCCCGAGACCGTGGCCGAGCTGGCCCGGGTCGGCCCCATCCGCCACCAGGCCGACCAGGTCAAGGGCCTGCTCGACGACCCTGCGCGCACGCGGGTCGTGATCACCTGCCTGCCCGAGGAGCTGCCGGTCACCGAGACGGTGGAGGGGATCGCGCTGCTGCGCGCGGCCGGCCTGCCGCTCGGCCCGGTCGTGGTCAACCAGGTGGTGGCCGACCGGCTGGGGAAGCGGTCGCGCCGGCTCGCCGCCCTGGCCAGGGACGCCACGCCGCTCTCGGCGGCGGGTCTGCAGGCCGGGGCCGAGCTCGACCAGGCCGCGCTCGCGGTGCTGCTCGGCGAGGCTCGCGACCGCCAGCGCCAGGTGGCCGCCCAGCGCCGCCTCATCGGCGAGCTCCAGGCCGGCGCGGGCGGGCTGCCAGTGGTGGAGCTGCCGTTCCTCTCCGACGGGGCGGCCGGCCCGGACTCGGTCCGCCTGCTGGCCGGCATCCTCGGCGGGGCTGGCCCGGGCTCCGCCGAGGAGCCGGCTTCCGCGCCGGCCCGGGCCAGGGCATGAGCCGCCGGGGCAGGACCGGTCGGGACCGGGCCCGGCGGCCAGGCGCCGATGCGGCAGCCCGGAGCGGCTCGGGAGCGGCGCCGTCCCGGCTCGAGGAGGTCGTGCGCACGGCCAGGATCGTGATCTGCTGCGGCTCCGGCGGGGTGGGCAAGACCACGACCGCGGCGGCCGTGGCGGTCCGGGCCGCCGAACGCGGGCGACGGACCTGCGTGCTCACGATCGACCCGGCCCGCCGGCTGGCCCAGGCGCTCGGCCTGGACCTGCTGTCCAACACTCCCAGGCCGGTCACGGGCAAGGGGTTGCCCGCGGACGGGCCGGGCAGCCTCGACGCCATGATGCTCGACATGCGGCGCACCTTCGACGAGGTCATCGCGCGCTACGCGCGCGATGCCGAGCAGGCCGAGCGGATCCTGGCCAACCGCTTCTACCAGCGCCTCTCCTCCACCCTGGCCGGAACCCAGGAGTACATGGCGATGGAGAAGCTGTACGAGCTGCATGAGCTGCACCGCTACGACCTGCTGGTGGTCGACACCCCGCCGACCCGCTCGGCCCTCGATTTCCTGGACGCTCCCGACAACCTCAACGAGCTGCTCGACGCGCGCGTGTTCCGCCTGCTGATCGCCCCGGCGCAGCGGATCGGGCGGGGCTACCTGCGCGGGCTGAACCTGGCCACCAACGCCATGACCAGGATGGTGCGCCGGCTCACCGGCTCCGACCTGCTGGCCGAGGTGGGCGAGTTCTTCGCCGCCTTCGAGGGCATGTACGACGGCTTCCGGGACCGCGCCCAGCGGGTCTACGACCTCATGAAGCACCCGAGCACCGCGTTCGTGGTGGTGGCCACGCCCGACGAGGCGGCCCTGCGCGAGGCAGCGTTCTTCGCCGGCCGGCTGGCCGAGGACCGCATGCCGCTCGGCGCCCTGGTCGTCAACCGGGTCCACCGGGCCGGGCCCGTGCCCGCCGTGCCGGCCGGCGCGCAGTCGCGGCTCAGGGCCGGCGACGCCGACGCCCAGCTGCTGGCCGACCTGCTCGAGCAGCACCAGGCGCTCGAGGCGCTGGCAGCGGCCGAGCAGCGCCGCATCGGCGAGCTGCTGGCTGCCGTGGGGTCGCTGGCCGCGGTGCAGGTGCCGCTCATGGCCGAGGAGGTCCACAGCGTCGCCGGCCTGCGCCGCCTCGGCACCCATCTGTTCGCCGCGACCCCCGCCTGACCCTGGGTAACGATCAGGTCACCTTTGGTGAACGGGGCTCGAGCAGCAGCAACATCGCGGCCGCGACGTTGCTCAATAGTCTTGGAGGACCAGACCGACGACCACGACTCCCAGGTAGGCGAGCTTGGCGACCAGCAGGTGCACGTACGCCTCGGCCAGACCGTCGACCGGCGCGCTGCCTCCCGGGATCGTTGAGCCGGCGTCCGGCGGGTTGCCCACACCTGCCGGCAAACCTATCATCCCTGCTACTCTCGCCGGGCACGTCCCGGTCGCGCCTGTGGAGACCTGGTGACCCCCATGGCCGACGTCCCCGCCCCCAAGCCGAGGTTCCCCCGCCTCCCCTCCATGCGATTCGACCGTGGGGCCGGCCTGATCGGAAGCAGGCTGGCGATCCTGGTCGCGCTGGTCACCGCCCTGGCCGTGCTCGGCGCCCTGGTCGTCCTGCCCGTGGTGGTGCCGGCGGGCGCGCTGGTGCGCGACACCAGCGCCCGCCTGGGCGACGTCCCGCCGCTGGCCAAGGCGCTGCCCAAGCCGGCGCAGCGGACCGTGATCTACGCCAACGACGGCCGGACGGTGCTCGCCACCCTCTACGGCGACGAGAACCGCAAGGTGATCCCGCTGCGGGAGATGGGCCTGCGCATCCGGCGGGCGGTGATCGCCATCGAGGACTACCGCTTCTACGACCACCACGGGATCGACTACCACGGGATCGCCCGCGCCGCGGTCGAGGACTTCAAGGAAGGCTCGATCACCCAGGGCGGCAGCACCCTGACCCAGCAGTACATCAAGAACGTGCTGACCGGGAGCTCCAAGACGCTCGACCGCAAGATCCGGGAGGCGATCTACGCCGTCCAGCTCGAGAAGCGGATGAGCAAGGAGGCCATCCTCGAGGCGTACCTCAACGAGGCCTACTTCGGCGAGGGCGCCTACGGGGTGTGGGCCGCCTCCGAGCACTACTTCAGCAAGAAGCCCAAGGACCTGACCCTGGCCCAGGCTGCGGCACTGGCCGCGACCATCCCCGCCCCGGGGCGGCTGCAGCCCACCCGGGAGGAGAACCAGACCCGCCGCATGCTGGTGCTCGACCGGATGCAGGCGCTCCACCTCGCGTCCCCACGCGAGGTGGCCATCGCCAAGCGCGAGAAGCTGAAGATCAAGATCTTCAAGCCCCCCACCAGGCAGCCCTACTTCGTGGAGTTCATCAAGCGCCAGCTCCTCCACGACCCGGCCTACGACCGCACCCTGGGCAGGGCGGGCACCCCGGCCCGCAAGCGGGCGGTGTTCGAGGGCGGCCTGCGGATCCTCACCACCCTCGACCAGCGCGACAACAACGCGGCCAAGGCCGCGGTGGAGGGCCGCGTCGGGGGCCTCGGCATCGACGGGGCCCTGGCCAGCGTCGAGCCGGCCACCGGCAAGATCATCGCCATGTACGGCGGCAAGAGCTTCAAGGACAACCAGGGCAACCTGGCCGTGCTCGGCCAGGGCAGCGACGGCTACCAGTCGGGCTCGACGTTCAAGGTGTTCTACCTGGTGAGCGCGCTCGAGCAGGGGATCCCGGTGAGCCAGACGTTCGACGTCCCCGCGCGGAAGGTCATCACCGACCCCCTGTGCGGCTCGAAGGGCTGGGACGTCGGCAACGCCGGCGAGTCCGAGGCGGGCGTCTACAACATGTACACGGCCACCGCCCACTCGGTGAACACCTGGTTCGCCACCCTCATGCCGATGGTCCGGCCGAGCCACGCCGTGGAAGCGGCCAGGCGGATGGGCATCCAGGTGCCCCCCAAGGACAGCGCGGACTACGCAAACCACTGGAACATCTGCTCGTCGGTGCTTGGCACCGGCCTCACCAGCGTGCTCGACATGGCGAGCGCGTTCGCGGTGCTGGCCAACAAGGGCGTCCGCTGCGAGCCGTACTCGATCGTCAAGGTCGTCGACCGCGACGGCGCGGTGCTGCTCGACCGCGAGAAGCAGAAGCCCAGATGCGAGCAGGTCATCGACCCGGGGGTCGCGGCCCAGGTGACCGACATGCTGCGCGGCGTGGTCACCTCGGGCACGGGGCGCGGGGCGGCCATCGACCGGCCGGTGGCCGGCAAGACCGGTACCGCCCAGAGCTACACCAGCGCCTTCTTCACCGGGTACACGCCCCAGCTTGCGACCTCTGTCTGGGTCGGGCACCGCAAGGGCCTGAAGCCGATGTACGTGGGCGGCCACCCCGTGTTCGGCGGGACGATCCCGGCCCCGATCTTCCGCGACTTCATGCTGAAGGCGCACGAGGGGCTGCCCAAGCTGGGCTTCCCGGCCCCGCCCCGGGGCAGGCCGGCCAACCCGGTCCAGCCCAAGACGGGCGTGCCCAACGTGACCGGCCAGCCGCTCGCCCTGGCCAGGCTGATACTGCGGCGGGCCGGCTTCCGGGTCTCGGTCGACTACGTCGACCACTCGGCACCGAGGGACCAGGTGGTCGTCCAGAGCCCCGGCGCGGGCAGCTCGGTCCCGCGCGGGTCCAGGGTGACGCTGCAGGTCTCCCGGGGCGGGCCTGGCGGGCCGGACGTCAGGGTGGTGCCTGCGGTGCAAGGGATGCGCGCCGGCCAGGCGGTGAGCGTGCTGCGCAGCGCCGGCTTCAACGTACGGCAGATGTCCGTCCCGGCCGGCAACGCGAGCATGCGAGGTCGGGTCATCTCACAGAGCCCGGGGGCCGGCGCCCAGCTCAGTCAGGGCGCCACGGTCGTGATCATGGTCGGGCGCTGACCCGACCCGGGCCTGGGGCGCGGGCGGCAACGCCAGCGCGCCCGGGTGCTCACACGCGGCTCAGGCGCTGTCCGAGAGGCGCTCGAGCACCAGCCGGCGCACCTCGTTGCCGTCGGCTCGGCCCTTCACCTGCGGCATGAGCCGGCCCATCACCTTGCCGAGCTCCCTCGGCCCGGTGGCACCGGTGGCGACGACCGCCTCGTCGACCAGGCGGGCCAGCTCGGCCGGGTCGAGGCCGGCGGGCAGGAAGCGGGCGATGACCGTCAGCTCGAACGCCTCCTGGTCGGCCCGCTCGTCCCGGCCCGCGTCCCGGTAGGCCTGCTCGGCCTCGCGCCGCTTCTTGGCCTCGCGCCGCAGGACCGTGACCGCCTCCTCGTCGGCCAGGTCGCGGCGTGCCTCGATGACGGCCGACTTGAGGGCGGAGAGCAACAGCCGCAGGGCGGCCGCCTCGCCCGCCTCACGCGCCTTCATGGCCGCGTACATGGCCTGCTGCACGTCGTCGATGAGCATGCCCGGAGCCTACCCGAACCCGCGCCCGAGGCGCCGGTACAAGCGCCGGTACAATCGGTCTCCCGGTCTGGCCACGATTTGGAGGATCAACCCGTATGAGTCGTTCGACCGCTGCCCAGCTCGCCTGGCTCGCCACCGGCGCGGTCGGCGCGGCGGGCGCCGCCTGCGTCGCCTACGGGGTGCTGGTGGAGCGCAACTGGTACCGGCTCCGCCGCGAGACGGTCCCGGTGCTCGCGGCCGGTGAGCCCTCCCTGGACCTGCTGCACCTCTCGGACCTCCACATGGTCGCCGACGACCCGGCCAAGCAGCAGTTCCTGGCCCGGCTCGCGGCTGTGCCCGCCGACCTCCTGGTGGTCACCGGCGACATGCTCGGGGAGCCTCAGGCGCTCGACCCGGTCCTGGCTGCCCTGGGCCGCTTCCGGCCCCGGGCAGGGGCTGCCGCGGTGCTCGGCTCCAACGACTACTACGCACCCCGGCCGATGAGCTACGCCGCCTACTTCCGGCCCAAGCGCAAGCTCCGCCACATCGTGGGCCGCAACCCGCATCGGGAGCTGGTCGCCGGACTGGAGGGCATGGGCTGGCTGGTGCTGTCCAACGCCCGGGGCACGCTCTGCGAGGCGGAGCTGGCCGGCATGGACGACCCGCACATCCACCGCGAGGACCTGGCCGTGGCGGTCCCCCCGGCCGGGGGCGCACAGCGGCTGCGCATCGGCGTGGTGCACAGCCCGTACCGGCGCAGCCTGGACGCGTTCGAGCGCAACGGCTACCAGCTCGTGCTGGCCGGCCACACCCACGGCGGCCAGGTCCGCCTGCCCGGGGTCGGCGCGCTGGTGGGCAACTGCGACCTCCCGCTCGACCGGGCACGCGGGCTGTCGCGCTGGGGCTCGAGCTGGCTGCACGTGAGCGCGGGCCTCGGCACCAGCAAGTACGCGCCCTTCCGTTTCGCCTGCCGGCCCGAGGCGAGCCTGCTCACCCTGACGGCCACCGGCTGACCGGGGCCAAAGGCACACGCCATGGGAGCAACGGGATCAGCCCGCCTATGGCACAGGCGCTCTTGGGGGGCCGTGGGGGGAGCGAGCTCCCCCCACATGGAACGAGGACCGCGGGTGGATCGCCTGCCGCCAACCGAAAACGACAGCGTCCGGGCACAGAAACGACAGCGCCCGGACGAGGAAGTGCTTCAGGGCCGCCGCTCCCATCCACACCGAGGGCCTCGGCCCGGGCGCTGCCGTACAGTCCTATGGATCGTCTCGTTCCCCACGGCTCGGATAGCCCCTTCGGGTGATTCCAGGCTGACCCGATCTGACCATTGCTGACCACTCAGCGTGACCAGAGAGGAATGCCTGCCCGACTTGCCTCCCGGGAGAGAATCCGCCCGAGGAGATCCGGCCACCCGGGGGGACCAATTGGCGCTTCCGCCACCCGACGTGTTCACCGAGGACGCCGCCGAGCTGTTCGGCGGCTACGACTCGGTCGACGCCGGAGGAGGCCGAGGCGCGGGTCGAGTCCTACGCCGAGGTGTTCCGGGAGCGGAAGCCCTACCTGGTGCGCCGCTTCGCCGAGACGGGCCGCTCCCGGCGCCTGCGCGAGCAGCGGGTCTCCGGCGAGGAGCGCCGCCCGGGCGACGACACCAGCGAGTTCATGGCCATCCGCTCCCCCTGAGGGCCCGGGGCCCGTGCAGCGAAGCGGTAGCCCCGGCTGGCTGCAGGGACCCAGGGCCGGGCTCGCGCTCGGATCAGGAGCGGACGTGGCGGCGCAGGTCCTCGCTGTCCACCGCGGCCAGCGTCGGCCCGTTGCCCAGCCGGAACGGCACGATGGTGACGTTCACGTTGTCCATCTCGCCGAGCACCTTGAACACCCCGAGCGCGGTCCGGTCGTGCAGCAGCCGGTGCCAGAACTTGCTGTAGCCCCGCTTGGGGACCAGCACCGTCACCTCGGTGTCGGGCCGGACCAGCTCGGCGATGGTCTCCTCGACGGCGGCGAGCAGGTTGCGGTCGGGGGAGTCGACCACCTCGAGCGGGATCGGGATGTGCACCTTCGCCCAGAGCTGGGCCAGCTCCCGGGCGTGGTCGGGGTCGACAGCGATGTGCACCGCGGTGATCGACAGCGGGTTGAGCTGGCGGGCGTACTGCAGGCCGGCAAGGGTCGCCCGGTCCAGGTCCTCGACCAGCACGACCACCTCGTGACGGGGCTTGGGCGGGGCGAGCCGCTGCGACGCCTCGACCCTCAGCTCGGCCACCTCGGAGCGGTAGGTGGTCTGGGTGCGCAGCAGCAGCAGCACGATCACGGGGATGGCCACGACCACCATCCAGGCGCCCTGGGCGAACTTGGCCACGACGATCACGACCAGCACGATGAACGTCACCAGCCCGCCGGTGCCGTTCACGGCGAGCCCGACGCGCCAGCCCCGCTCCCTCCGCTTGAGGTGGCGCCGGGTCATGCCGGCCTGGGAGAGGGTGAACGAGGTCACCACCCCGATCGCGTACAGCGGGATGAGCGCAGAGACCTTGGCCCGGAACGCGATGATCAGCACGATCGCGATGGCCGAGAGCACGATGATCCCGTTGGAGTACACCAGGCGGTGCCCGCGCTTGCGGAGCTGGCGCGGCAGCAGCGCGTCCTCGGCCGCGAACGAGGCCAGCAGCGGGAAGCCCGAGAACGAGGTGTTGGCCGCCAGCACCAGGATGAACAGGGTGCCAGCCTGGACGAGCAGGAACGCGGCGTGCCCGACCGCGCTCGACTCGGCGGCCAGGACGTAGCGGGAGAGCTGGGACAGCACGGTCGGGAAGCCCGACTCGAAGGGCTGGATGCGGAGGTGGCCGGCCAGGTAGCTGATCCCGACGAACAGCGACCCCATGATGAGGGCCATGGTCAGCAGGGTCTGCTTGGCGTTGTGGGCCTCGGGGCGCCGGAACGCCGACACGCCGTTGGAGATCGCCTCCACGCCGGTGAGGGCGGTGGTCCCCGACGCGAACGCGCGCAGGATGAGGAACAGCGTGACCGCGCCGACGGCCTGCCCGGCGCCGTGGAGCTCGGCCTGCTCGGCGGGCGAGTACTCGATCGGGGCGAGGTCGCCGGTGGCCACCCGCCAGATGCCCACCGCGGCCATGGCGCCCACGCTGGCGACGTACACGTAGGTCGGGACCGCGAAGATGCGGCCGGCCTCACGGATGCCGCGCAGGTTGCCCCAGGCGAGCAGGACCACGAAGCCGACCGAGATCCAGACCACGAAGGGCTCGAGCGAGCGGTACACGCTCACCATGGCCGCCACGCCGCTCGACACGCTCACCGCCACCGTGAGCACGTAGTCGATCAGCAGCGCGGCCCCGGCCACCGAGGCGACCAGGTTGCCGAAGTTGTCCCGGCTCACCACGTAGGCGCCACCGGCCGACGGGTAGGTCTCGATCACCTGCCGGTAGGAGATGACGAGGAGGAGCAGCAGGGCGGCGATGCCGAGCGAGACCGGCAGCGCCAAGCCGATGGCCGCCGCGGTGACCAGGACGATCAGGATCTCCTCGGTGGCGTAGGCTGTCGAGGAGATCGGGTCGGACGAGAACACCGCCAGGGCCACCCGCTTGCTGATGCGCTCGTCGATGAGCTGCGAGGTCTTCAGCGGGGCCCCGAGCAGCACGCGCTTGGCACGGTAGAGGGGAGACTGGTACCGGCGCGACTCCCGCGGGACCGGCGGGACCGGCGGGACCTGCTCCAGCTCCGGCTTCGGGTTCGGGTTCGTGGCCAACGCCGCCTCCATGACCTTGGACCGCACTGGCCACTCGTCAACCGCCAGTATGGCGCCTGCCGGGCCGCCGGGCACCACCTCCGGCGGGCGTTGCGCATGGCCACGGCCGGCCCCAAGATGGCGGCTGCCACGACGATCGCGCGACCCGAACCCTGGGCCGAGGAGGAAAGGAGCCCGAGGTGCACGTCATCATCATGGGATGTGGACGGGTGGGCTCCGAGCTGGCGGCCCGGCTGGAGGCCCGCGGGCACACGATCGCGATCATCGACAAGAACCAGAACGCCTTCCGGTCGCTCCGCTACGGGTTCGAGTACCAGAAGGTCCACGGCTACGGCTTCGACGAGGCGGTCCTGGCCGAGGCCGGCGTGGACCACGCCGGGGCGTTCGCAGCCGTCTCCAACGGCGACAACTCCAACATCGTCGCGGCCCGGCTCGTGCGCGAGAAGTTCGAGGTCCCGATCGTGGTCGCCCGCATCTACGACCCGCGCCGGGCCGAGATCTACCAGCGGCTCGGCATCCCCACCGTTGCCACCGTCAAGTGGGCCACCGACCAGGTGATGCGCTTCCTCATCCCCGACCAGGTGGCCTCCGACTGGAAGGACCCGACCGAGGGCATCTCCCTGGTCACGATGGTCCTGCCCCCGCAGTGGGCCGGCTGGCGGATCAGCGAGCTCGAGGCCGACGGGCACCGGCGGGTGGTCGCGGTCACCCGCACCGGCAAGGCCCGCATCGTGACCCCGAACCTGATCCTGCAGGAGGACGACCAGGTCCACCTCGCCGTCGACAACCCCGGCCTGGACGAGCTGCGCCCCATGATCCTGGCCGCCCGCAGGACCCAGCAGGACGAGCTGGACGAGCCCTCCCGGTCCAGCGACTCCGAGGGGGTCGCCTCGTGAGGGTCGCCATCGCCGGGGCCGGCAACGTCGGCCAGTTCATCGCCGCCGACCTGCTGGAAGGTGGCCACCAGGTGACGATGCTGGAGAAGGACCCGGCCGTGCTGGAGGCGGCCCGTGGCTCCCTCGACAAGGCCGAGTGGTTCCCGTTCGATGCCTGCGAGGTCCTCTCGCTGGTCATGGCCGGGATCGCGCACGCCGACGTGATGGTCGCGGCCACCGGGGACGACGAGGACAACCTGGTCATCTCGCTGCTTGCCAAGCAGGAGTTCGCGGTGCCCAGGGTGGTCGCGCGGGTGAACAACCCCAAGAACCACGGCCTGTTCAACGAGGCCTGGGGCGTCGACGTGGCCGTCTCCACCCCCCACATCCTGCGCTCGCTGGTCGAGGAGGCGGTCACCGTCGGCAGCATGGTCCGGCTCATGCAGTTCGAGCAGGGGCACGTGTCGCTGCACGAGGTCACGCTGGCCGAGGGGTCGCCGTCGATCGGCCGGATCCTGCGCGACCTCGCCCTGCCGGTCGACGCGGCCGTGGTCGCCGTGGTCCGTGAGGGCCACGTGGTGGTCCCCAAGGAGGAGACCATGTTCGCCGTTGGCGACGAGGTGCTCGTGGTGGCCTCGGAGGGGACCGAGGGCTACGTGCGCGAGCTGCTGGTCGGCGAGCCACCCGAGCCCGACGAGGACGAGGCCCCCGTGATCGCGGGCAGCGCCGCCCAGAACCCCCAGCGCCTCGCCGACCCCCGCGGCTGACCAGGTCTTTTCGTACCGGAAGGAGCGGCACACCGGAAGCAGGTACCCGCAGAGAGAGCGGGCGAAGGCGTGTCCGTCAGCTGGCCATATCTTGCAAGGCCACGGCCACTGCCTCGCCAGCGCGCCTTGCCAGCAACGGGGGGACGGCATTGCCGATCTGTGCCTGCACCGACTTCCTCGAGCCTACGAACGCGAAGCCGTCGGGGAAGGTGAACAGGCGCTTCAGCTCTGGCACGCGTAGCCGGCGGTTGTCCCAGTGGAACGGGCCGACGTAAGGGCCTGGCTGGGCCTGAATGGTCGGGGCCGGCCGGTCCGGGCTTAGCTTGAGCAGGAAGTTCCAGTAGCGGCTGCGCCACTCGAACAGCGGTTGCGGGTGGCCGCGCTTGGCGGTGTAGTGCAGGTAGTTCTCGCCCGGAGGAATGGCGGGCAGAAGGTGCCCCCACTGCCCGTTCACCGACTCACCCGGCTCAGGCTCGCTGGCCAGGCCGGCGAGCGCCTCGCCCGCAGTGACGTGCGGGTGCGTCGCGTGCCCGGTGTGGCCGCGTTCCCACTGCCCTCCATGCGTGGGCTCGGGTAGCTTGGGGAGCCGCTCACCCCTTGGGACTCCAGTGATGAACACGCGCGGCCGCAGCTGCGGCACTCCGTAGTCGGCGGCGTTCAGGACGCCCCATCGCACGTCGTAACCGGCCGAAGGGATCTCAGCGAGCAGACGCTCGAATGCAGGTCGGCCGGCGCGGTTGCGGAACGTGAGCGCGTAGACATTCTCGAGCAGGAACGCCCTCGGGCGGGCCTCTGTGAGCACCCGCGTGTAGGCCTGGAGGAGCCCGGCAGCTGGATCGCGCCCTCGCGCTTGTAGTCGAGCCAGAACCCGGACTTCGAGAAGGCGATGCAGGGGGGCCCGCCGACAAGGAGGTCTGGCCGCTCGTTCGCGCTGAGCCCGGCAGCTCCCACGATGTCCGGAGTGGGAACCTCGCGGATGTCCTGTCGGATCACGGGGCTCCGGAGCCCGTCGAAGTTCTTCTCCATGGTCTCTGCAGCGTCATCGTTGATCTCGACGGCTGCAGCCACCTGGAAGCCGGCATCCTCCACGCCCAGGTCGAGGCCACCGCAGCCCGAGAAGAGCGAGATCGCGATGCTCTGGTGCGAGGTCACGGCTCCCTCCCCGGCGAATCACATCGGGCGAACCCTCTGGTCCTGGCCAGAGCTCAAGCTACCCGCATCCTACGAGTCCGGCTGTCCGCGCGGTGATGCGCGGCAACCGAAAGATCGACACCCGCCCCGAGCGGCGAGTTCGCTCCTTGCTGCATGCGCGCGGCTACCGATTTCGGAAGAATCATCTGATCGAGGTACCTGGCGCTCGCGTCAGGCCGGACGTGGTGTTCACACGCCAGCGGGTGGCCGTCTTCATCGACGGCTGCTTCTGGCACCGCTGCCCGGAGCATGGCACCTCGCCGAGGGCGAACAACCACTACTGGGGACCGAAGCTGGACCGGAACGTAGTCCGAGATCAACGGGTGGACCGGGCGCTCGACGCCGGGGGCTGGGCGGTGGTCCGCCTGTGGGAACACGTCGCCCCTGACGAGGCTGTAGCGCACATCATCGCGGCCCTCAGCCAATCGCCTGAGCCGCGAAACTGCTGACCCGAAAACAGACCGACTTCGCCTGATATGAGCCAGTTTTCACGCCTGCACGGCGTCCCCCACAGGGACACCTCGACTGATCCGAATGAGGGCGGCCCGATTTCCGCCGAGGGGCTTCTACCCGCTCAGCGGAGGTCGTAGGCGGGGTTGTACAACGTCAGGCCGCGCTCGCCGGCGACTGGGGTGCCTTCGATGGCCAGGCGGCGGCCGCACTCGACGCCGCCGATGCCGCGGCGACCCATGAACAGGGCGGAGATCCGCCCGGTCTCGTCGTCGAGCTGCACCTCGAGGGTTGGCGCGCCGGCCAGGGACTGGATCCGGATGCGGCGCACCGTGCCCTCGAAGCGGGCCCGGACGCGGGCACGCGCCTCGGCCATCGGGATGACCGCCAGGTCGCCGTCCTGGGGCACGGCGGGCGGCTGCCGGCCGCCGTCAGCGGCCATCCTGGGCCCCCGGCCCGAGCTTGACCATGTGGATCTCCGGGTCGGGGCCACCGGCCAGCGCGGCCCGGCAGGCGTCCACCGCCGCCCGAAGCGAGGCGATCAGGGCGTCGACGTCGATGCCGTCCTTGGCCGGGCGGTACGGCTCGAGGTACTCCACCGCCCGCCCCATGACGCTCACGGCCCCCTTGTGGTTTCCCTGGGTCGCGTGCCACATGCCGGCCGCGCCCTGGATGATGCCCTTGAGGAAGTCCCGGTCGGGCTGGCCGGCGCGCATGCGCCACACCTCTTCCCAGACCTCGTGCGCCTCCCAGTACAGGCCGTCGTCGAAGAGCGCGGCCCCCCGTCGCATGACCTCTTCCTCAGGCAGGCTGAACGGCTCCCAGCCGGTCTCGAACCGCGGCCGGGTCCCTCGCTTGCGGGTCTCCGCCATGCTGTCAATGCTAGCGGCCCGCCGCCCGCTCCGCCGACGGCTCGGCGGCGGCGAGGGCGTGGGAGCTTGCGGAAGGAGGCGGCGACCGCCCCGGTCAGGTTGTAGAAGGGCGTGTTGCCGGTCAGGCCGGCGAGCTTCACCTCGCAGGACTGGATCTTCTTGCCCAGCCACTCGGGCGTCCGACCGACCATGAGGCCGGCGATGAACACGCTGAGCAGCACGAACACAAGCATGCCGTAGAGCCCGGTACCCACCCCGCCCGGTATGCTTATCGGACATGGACGCATCGCGGCGGCTGGCCGTCACCGGTCCTCGAACCGGCCTGGCCTACACGGCGGCCGTGGTGGGCACGGTCGCGGTCACCAGCCTCTGGGTCGAGACGACCCCGGGCGGCGGGTCGGCGTTCGTGCTCAGCCTGCCCGCCGCCGCACAGGCGGCGGTCGGATGACCACCCGGGTGCTGGTGGTCGACGACGAGCCGCCGATCGTCCGGGCCGTCGCCGCCAACCTGCGCGTGCGCGGCTACGAGGTGGTCACCGCCAGCTCGGGCGATGCCGCCCTGGAGGCGGTCGAGGCTAACCAGCCGGACTGCGTGGTGCTCGACCTCGGCCTGCCCGGCGTGCCCGGCCTGGAGGTGCTGCGCCGGCTGCGGACCTGGACGCAGGTGCCGGTCGTCGTGCTCACCGCCGTCGACTCCGAGCGCGACAAGGTCGCCGCCCTCGACCTGGGCGCCGACGACTACGTGACCAAGCCGTTCGGGGTGGCCGAGCTGATGGCGCGAATCCGGGTCGCCATCCGCCACGGCCGGGGCGTCGCGGCCGACCGGCCGCGGGTGATCCGCGCCGCCGACGTGGCCATCGACCTCGACGCCAAGCTGGTGACCAGGGCGGGCGCGCCGGTGCGGCTGACGCCGACCGAGTACCGGCTGCTCGAGACCATGGCCATCAACGCCGGGCGGCTGTGCACCCACCGCTTCCTGCTCGAACGGGTCTGGGGCCCCGGCTACAGCGAGGAGTCACAGTACCTGCGGGTGTACATGGCCAACCTGCGCAAGAAGCTGGACGACCCGGCAGCCCCGCAGCTCTTGCTGACCGAGCCCGGGATGGGGTACCGCTTCGTCGTCCCGGAGCAGGACCAGGCCACCCAGGCGGAGGCGTAGCGGATGCGGGTCGTGATCATCGGCTGCGGGATGGTCGGTGCCGGCCTGGCCTCGATCCTGGTCGAGCGGGGCGACACGGTCACCCCATGTGGGGGAGCTCGCTCTGGCGGCGGTCGTCGCCCTTTGTTCGGCGGCGGGAGCTGACCACAGTCCTCGTTCGATGTGGGGAAGCTCGCTCCCCCCACGGGCCCCCCAAGAGCGCCTGTGCCATGGTCAGGGGGATCCAGCCGTTGCGGGTAGTGGGTTGTTCATGGTCAGGCCGGCTCGGTACACTGCCGAACTTGGGACCCCTTCGGTCCCGGAAGCGGGATGTAGCGCAGCTTGGCAGCGCGCCACGTTCGGGACGTGGAGGCCCCGGGTTCAAATCCCGGCATCCCGACCACAATTACCAGGGGAAACGCGCACGGTAGCGGCTCGAAGCTACCCGGACGCGACCCAGGGCACAGATCACGCCTGGCTACACCCGGGAGGAAGCGATGGGCGATGTGTACTGCCGCGAGTGTGAGATGAAGCTGGACGAGGATCTGAATCTGCCTCCCGAACGCCACGGTCCGAGCGACCAACTCCGAGCCGGTCACAGACCACCTGGTTACCGCGCGCCGGATTGGACCCAGCTCACCCGCAAGCCAGATGCGACCTGGCTGGCGGAGGTCCGGGATGAGTCCGGTGGCGGTTGCTCGCCGTACTCGTTGGAGTTGCCGCCGCCACCGCTGCCAGTGACGTCATAGTTCACAGCGGGCATGCTTCCTCCTTCTTCGCTGACAGGACTGCTCAGGCGAAGAGGAGGCTTGGCGGTGCGTGCGGCGCGTAGGGCTCGACAGTTGGGCTACGCCGTGATGGTGTGTCCGCTGGGCGGGTTCCGGCTGGCGTCTCCAGGTAGCCCGGACCGCCTGATCACCGACTCGCCGGATGAGCGCCGCGAGTCTCAGGCCCGAGAGCTGACGGCGACGCTTCGCCCACCACTGCCGACCTTCGGGAGAGCGAGCGAACTCCGCGACCCATGAGCGAAGGCAGCAACAGCCCGGTGGAGATCCCGCCTGGCTGCCTGCACCAAGGAGACAAGTGCGCGCTCCGCGTAGGCGCGGCGCTGCTCGTCCGTCAGCGGGACCTGCCGCGCTGCTGCGGCGCGGAATTCGTCTGGCGTCGAAACCCTCATGGCCGCAGAGCCTATCAAGGCTGCCTTGTCCTTGCCCGATCGAGCGGTGCAAGCGGCACGATCGTCGGGAGTGGTAGCGTGGCCTGGTAGGTCAATGGCCTTGTGAGGTGGCCCCGACGATGCCCGAGCCGAGCAGGCCCCTGTCCATCGGGGAGCAGATCGCCTTCTACCGAGGGCAGCTTGGGTTGACTCAACAGGATCTCGCGCAGCGGGTCGGCCGCTCACGCGGCTGGGTGCAGAACATCGAGCAGGGTCGCCGGCAGATCGACTCCACCAGCATGATCCTGGACTTGGCCGAGGCGCTCGGGGTCGAGCCGGACCGGCTCACCAGCAAGCCTCTGTTCCCACCGCCGAAGAGCCCGGACATGCCGCGCGGGAATGTCCTGCTGGACTTGCGAAGAGCGTTGCTGCACTACGACGGCATCCACGGCTACGACCGGTCGGATGACCGGCCACCTCGCCCGGTCGCTGAGCTGGAGCGTGAGGTGCAGGTTGCCGGGGAGACCCGCAGGAGGGAATCCAAGAACTTCAGTACGGTCGTGTGGGTTCTGCCGGGCCTGATCCGCGACACCCGCCACGCTGCCCGGCACGCTCAGGAGGACTCCGGGGAGCGTCGTGCCGCCTGGTCGGTGCTCGCCAGGCTGTATGGCCTGGCGGCGGCGCTGCTGTGGCAGTACGGCGATGACGACCTCGGCTGGATCGCCGCTGACCGTTCGATCCGCACCGCCGAGCAGGCCGACAGTCCGCTGCTTGTGGCCGCGAGCGCGAGGGTCATGCAACAGCTCCTGCTCGCCCAAGGCGACCTGGATAGCGTGATCGACCTGACCGAGTCAGCCGGCCAGCTCATCGCCCCGGGCAAGGATGCTCCGCCCGAGCAGCTCATCATCTGGGGCAACCTCCAGTTGATCGGCGCGTTCGCCGCCGCGCGAGCCAAGGACTTCCGTGAGCATGCCCGGCTGCACGACCTGAGTGAGCATGCCGCTGAGCGGCTCGGGGAAGACAGCATGTACCTCGGCTTCAACTTCGGTCCCGGAGACGTTGCGCTCCAGCATGTCGGGGAGTTGGTGGAGCTGGAGCAGCCGACCAAGGCGCTCCGGCTCGCCGAGGAGCTGCCCGATGACCCGCTCCCACAGGTTGACCGTCGTGCCTTCCACCGCATCCACAAGGCCAGGGCACAGTATCTTCGGCATCGTGACCGGGAGACCACCGACCTGCTCATGGAGGCATGGCAGATCGCGCCGGAGCTGGTCCCGTACGAGCCGATGACGTTCGAGATGATCCGGGCCATGCTGGCGCGGGCACGCTACCGGACCAATCCGAACCTGCGGACGCTGGGCGAGCGGGTGGGCCTTATCTAGTTCTCAGGAAAAGACGACGCGCTGTAGTCCTCGCGCTGCTTGCCGCTCATTAGCCTTCTGCTCCTCTCATACCGTTCGTGACGGAGGAGCAATGAACGAGCGCGCCGACCGTGCTGCCCAAGCGCTCGCGGCTGACACGACCGCGCGGCTGGCAGCCCGTCCCCGCCAGCGCTTGGCCGACCAGGCTGAGCAGCACGCCCGAGGGCTCGCCCGGTTGCACGCTGAGGCGACGATTCAGGGCGAGTGTGATCCGGACCTCGACCTCATGGCGGAGAGCCTCAGCGCCTGGGCGCGGCGGCTACGCCGATGAGCCTGCGCCGCTGCACCTGCCAGGACATGAGCTGCCCCAACTGCGCCTTGATGCTGGCGCTCATGTCGCTCGGGCTGTCGGCGTGGGGGCTGCTGCCCTCCCTTTTCGCGGCGCTGCCGTGCGCTGAGACCGGGCCATAGAAACGTCGGGAGGCGGGAGCTGCCGAGCCGCCGCGTTCTCGCCTCCCGGCCGCCACCCTTGGCCCCTTCCCTGAGAACTGTGCTCTTCACCACGCTCCGTGGCGTACCGCCACAGGAGCGGCAACCGAAAGGACCGCCCGAAGGCGGTCCTGGTGGGTAAGGTCGGAGGCTACATCGCCCGGCGTCCCGGGCGGGCGATCCCGCGCCGGTCCGCCTCCGCGCGGTAGAGGAGCGACACCCGGTGCCACACTCCCTCGCGCGCCTCCAGCCCGAGGATCTCGGTGATGGCCTTGATGGTGTTGCCCTCGGACTTGAGCGCGCGCGACGGCGAGGCCGATCGCGAAAAGGTTGAGGGCCGACATCGTTGGACTCCTCGCTGTCCGTCTTGAGATGCAGCGGCCACGCTATGGAGTCGCGTCGAGGTCAATAGGGCACTGCCGGTGCTCTGGCGCACAAGTGGTGCGCGTCGCACTACCGCTGCGCGCGGCGGGCGAGCACGTACCGCTCGTGGAAGTCGCGGGCTTCCGGCAGAGCGGCGAAGCGGGGCAGCAGCGCGGCGTCCAGCTCGGCGCCCCGCCAGATCGTCGACCGGCTCACACGCTGAGAGCCGAAAGCGACGCTGCCCGCGTGGCACGCCTCATCGATCCTGTTGAGCTGGAGGTAGGCCAAACCGAGGTCGATGTGGGTCACCGCGTACCGCGTCGGCCAGCGGCGGTCCCCGGTGGCCTCCACCACGCACTGCGAGATGACCTCGTGTGCGTGCTCCTCGGCGAGCCTAAGCAGGTGACCAGAAGTGCTGCTCGTAATCTGGAGCCAGCTCCCCGGTGGCTGTCCCCAGGCGACGGCGGAACTTGTCGCCAGCGCGCGCATGTTCCTTCTCCATTCCAGGTCTCGACGGGTGGCTCAGCTAGGTCTACCGTAACGGGCGCTCTCAGCTCTCAGGGACGACGGCGCGTCACGCGAGGGGAAGGGGGTGGCGCGAATGCGACGTGTGCTCCGTGGGCCCGTCTCCGGTGTGGGGGTTCCCGAGTGGCTCCCTCCGTTGGCGCAGACCGCGTCGCCCCGACCGCTGAGCACGAGGTGGGCTTCATGTCGAGGCCCTCCGCTGCTCGCCCGTCTATGGTCCACTCGCGATCGGAGGGGTCAGCGTGAGAGGCAGACCGTGGCCGTTATCGTTCCTGGCCGTGTCGGCTGTGGTGGTGGCCGGCATGTGGGCGGCGCCGGCACAGGCGACCCACAACCAGGACCAGCACAGCCCGCAGGCTAAAGCCCTGGCGAACATTCCCCGTTCCAGCGACTTTCGCTGGAACGACCCGGCGCGTGGCCGGAACTTCCAGTCCGACCTGGCCTTCCAGGGTCACCTAGCCATTGCGGGCAACTACAACGGCCTCCGGGTCATCGACATCTCCGACCCGGCGCATCCGAAGGTCCTCCGGGACGTGTGGTGCCCGGGGCCGCAGAACGACGTGTCGATTTGGGGTGATGTGATCGTCGCGTCGGTCGACGACGTGCTCACCAGCCCGGCGTGCGGCAGTCTTCGCGCCGTGCCGCAGACCGACCCGAACGGCTGGGAAGGGCTGCGGATCTTCAGCCTCAAGCAGGTGCTCGCCGCCCAGCCCGACGCCGACGGGTTCACCCGAGTACAGCCCGTCGGGTCGGTGTTCACCAAGTGCGGCTCGCACACCCATACCGGCATCCCGGACGGCGACCGCGTCATCGTCTACGTGTCGTCGTACTCGCTGCGCTCCGGGCCGCGGTGCGGGCCGGAGAACGCCGCCACGTACGGCTACGACCCCTACCACCGGCAGATCTCGGTCGTCGAGGTGCCGCTGGCCAACCCGGCGGCGGCCCGTGTCATCGGCGAGCCCAAGGTACAGATGCCGCTGTTCACCGACCTGGTGCCGTTTGGCTTCAACCCGCTCGGCGGGTGCCACGACATTCAGGTCTACCCCAACAAGCACCTCGCCGCGGCAGCCTGCGCCAGCGTGGGCCAGCTGTGGGACATCAGCGACCCGGCACACCCGGACACCGAGCACCCGCTGTGGGTGGTGGACGAGCCCAACGTGCAGTTTTACCACTCGGCCGCGTTCACCTGGGATGCCAACATCGTCATCTTCGGCGACGAGGTGGTCTTCGAGAGCAACTGCAGCGGACCGCAGGGCCAGATCTGGTTCCACCGCGCAACCAACGGTGACACGCTCGGCTCGTTCCAGATCCCGCGCGTGCAGCCGCAGGAGCAGTACTGCTCGGCGCACATGTTCAACGTCCTGAAGACCGATCCTGACCAATACCGCCTGGTCGCGGCCTGGTACAGCGGCGGGGTCACCGTCGTGGACTTCACCGAGCCCTCCCAGGCCCGCGAGGTCGCCTACTACGACTTCGCGCCGCTGGAAGCGATCGACACCGAGGGCCTGTGGTCTGCCTACGGCTACAACGGCTTCGTCTACAGCAACGGCCTGTTCCGCGGCTTCGACAGCCTCTTCATCCCCCAGGCCAGAGCAGGGGCCAAGAATCTCTCGACCCTCAACCCACAGACCCAGCTGTAGCCGCGCCCGGCTTCCTCAGCATCGACACCGACCCACATCTGTTCGAATTCGCCGGCTTCCGCCCCCGGATGGATCCCGGGGGCGGAAGCCGGCGAGACGAAAACAGAAGAGGCCCGCGACAAGAAACGACCATCGTGGGCGCAATCGTCGGCGGCGCGGCGGGCCTCGTCTTGGCGGCGGCGCCGGCCCCGACCGCCACGCATCCGGATCTTCTGTAAGCCGGTCATCAGGAGTCTTGCTGGTAACCGGCCGGGACGCGCTGCCACCGCACATGGTTACGGGCAGGACTTCTGGCAGGCCGCTTAGCGCGGCCGAGCCACGCCGAGCAGGTCGCACCGTAGAACGAGAACTTGGTCTCGTCGAAGACGAAGTGATGCTCGGGATGCTCCGGCGTCGGCAGCCTGGCGAGCGCCGCCGCGCCTCGTCGCAAGGCGTCCTCTCCTTCAAGGCGGTCACCGAGGTGGGACCAGGCGCACGCCTCCTGTACGACGAGCTGGACGGTGGCAGAGGACCCGGCTGGCGCCACCGCCTGCCCGACCCGCGCGTAGTCGAGCGCCTGACGGAATCGGTTCCCCACCAGCTCCCACCAGGCCATCACCTCCACGCTACGTCCAGCAGACAAATAGGACAAAGAAACACCCGTCCTTGCTCCTAGACGGCCCATGCGGCGCCAGCCGATATCAGGCAAGATCGAGGATTGCCGGACGAGCGGAGGGAGGGGCGATGGAGCTGGCCGAGTTCCAGGCCCGGATCGAGGCCACGTTCGGCGAGCGTGACCGGGCCCGGGGGGTCGACGGCACCTTCCGCTGGTGGGTCGAGGAGGTCGGCGAGGTGGCCAAGGCCCTGCGCCGGCGCGACCCGGCCGAGCTCGAGCACGAGCTGGGCGACGCCCTGGCTTGGCTGGCCAGCGTGGCCGGCACGCTCGGGGTGGACCTCGAGAAGGCGGTTGCCAGGTACGCCGACGGCTGCCCGCGCTGCCGGCGCTCGCCTTGCGGGTGCCCGCTCGCGTGATCGGGGAACCTGGCGAAATCGGACATGATGGGTTCGGGTTGTCGTGATGGGGTAGACGCGAGACCGGATCGAGGAGGTTGCGCGTGCCACGCAGGTACCGGGCGGCTCGGCCCGAAGAGCATCGCGTCCTGGTGGTCCAGGACGCCCAGGCGTTCGGCGACTCGACCGTGCGCGCCGACATCGACCGCTCCCTGGCCCGGACGCCGCTCGAGGAGCTGCGCGTGCTCGCCGACGAGGACGGCTCCCGCGTCGGCCTGCTGCTCGCCCGCACCCAGCGGGTCTTCTGGGGCGGCCGGCCGGTCCCGGCCAGCCAGGTCTCGGGGCTCTCGGTCGCGGCCGAGCACCGCGGCCGGGGCGCCGGCGCCGAGCTGCTGCGCGCCTACCTGGCCGAGGCGCACGACCGCGGCGCCGCGATCTGCACGCTGTTCCCGGCCACCGTGCCCCTGTACCGAGGCGCCGGCTTCGAGTACGCCGGGACCTGGACGCTCTACGAGGCGGCCGCCCGCCACCTGCCGATGGGCTGGCCGGAGGGGTACCGGGCAGTGCCGCTGTCACCGTCCGAGGACCCGGCCCCGCTGATGGAGCGGTTCGCCCGCACCCTTCCCGACCGCAGCGGCCAGATCGAGCGGGACGCCACCATCTGGCGCGACTTCATCCTGCGCGAGCGGCAGGGCGGCGCGCCCCAGGCGTTCCTGGTCGACGGGCCGGACGGGCCCGACGGCTGGGCCGTGCTCAAGGTCGACGAGCATGCCTCCGCACGCGAGGTGGCCGCCACTGTGGAGGTGCTCGACTGGGGCGCGGCCTCCCCGGGTGGCTGGCGGTCGCTGCTCACCCTGGCAGCCGGCTTCGCGTCCCTGGACGCCCGGGTGCTCTGGAAGGGCCCGGAGGTCGAGCCGCTGGCGCTCCTGCTCCGCGAGCAGGACGTCAGGCAGGTCCGCCAGTTCCGGTTCATGGTCAGGGTGCTCGACGTGCCGGGCGCCTTCGCGGCCCGCGGCTACCCGGACGCCGCCCGGGGCCGGCTCACGCTCGAGGTCGCCGACGACACCTGCCCCTGGGTCGCCGGCACCTGGACCGTGGAGGTCGAGGGGGGCGAGGCCAAGGCGGCCCGGGTCGACAGCCAGTCCGGCGCGGCCCGCACCGATGCGTCCGGCCTGGCCGCCCTGTTCGCCGGCTACGTCGACCCGGGCCGCCTTGCCGAGCTGGGGATCGTCGCCGGCCTCACCGCCGAGGACGTTGCCTTCCTGCGCGCGGTCCACGCCGGGCCGACGCCATGGAGCGCTGACTTCTACTGATGGGCGCCGCCTACCGCACCATCACCGAGGACGAGCACGCGGCCGTCGCCACCCTGATCCTGCACGTCGGCTTCGGCGGCACGCCACCGCCCGAGGAGTACCTGCGCGTCGCCCCGCCCGAGCAGTTCCGGGTGCTCGACGACGCCGGTGAGCTGCTCTCCGCGCTGCGGGTCAGCCGCCTGGCCCAGTGGTGGCTCGGCCGGGCGGTGCCGTCGGCCCAGGTCCTCCACTTCGCCAGCCCGCCCCAGCACCGTGGCCAGGGCCACGGCTCACGCCTGCTGGCCGAGCTGCTCGCCGAGCTCAGAGAGGCCGGGGTGCCTACGGCGACACTGCGGCCGAGCAACTTCCCGTTCTACCGGGCCGCCGGCTTCGAGGCGGCTGGCGCCTGGAGCCTGTACGAGGCCCGCTGCGAGCACCTGCCCAAGCGCCTTGCCCCGTTCCGGGCCCGCCAGGTCCCCATCGACGACCTGGCCGAACCCCGGGCGCTCTACCAGCGGATCGCCCCGACCCGCCACGGCGCGTTCGCCCGCGACGACCTGTCCTGGCGGTGGATCGCCAGGCGGGTCCGGGACCGGTCCGCGCTCTGCCTCGTGCTCGACGGGCCTGGCGCGCTTCAGGCGGCCCCGCCCGACGAGCCGGCTGGCTGGGTGGTGGTCGCCTTCGAGTTCCAGCGCGACGCCCCGGTGCCAACCAACTACCTGCAGGTGCTCGACTGGGGGTGCCTGCCCGGGGCCGGCTCGAGGTGGCCGGCGGCGGCGCCAGCGTGGAGCGGTTGGCCGGCGGGGGCCGGGGCGGCGCCCTCCACACCGGCGCCCGGGGCCTGGCCCCGCTGTTCACCGGCTTCACCGACCCGGCCGACCTGGTCCGGGCCGGCCTGCTGGCACCACCCGGGCCGGACAGCCTCGAGTTCCTGCGCGCCGCCTTCGCCAGCCCTCGCCCCTGGACGGCCGAGCTGTACTGACTCAGGAGCGCTCCGGTGGGGGTGGCTGCCCGAGCACCTGGAGCAGGTGGGGGCCGAAGCTGCGCACCGAGGCCGGGTCCAGCTCGTAGCGCACCTCGCGCCCGTGGACCCGGCTGGTGACCAGGCCGGCCCGGGCGAGCTGGGCCATGTGGCGGGAGACGGTGGCCGGGGTCAGGCCGGAGCGGGCGGCCAGGGCGCGGCCGCCGGTCGCCTCCCCGAGCGCGACCATGCGCAGCAGCGACAGGCGGCTCGGCTCGGCCAGAGCCTCGGCCCGCCGGCGCACCAGCTCCAGGGTGAGGTGTCGTCGGCCGACCACCCCGGAGGGCGGACCTGGAACGCGCAGACCATGTGGCCGGGGCCGAACACGTTGGCCCAGCGCGCCCCGATGTAGCAGGAGGGGACCAGCTCGACCCGGACGCTGGCGCGCAACTTCCTGAGCTGGGCGAGGAACTGTGGGGCCTCCCCGAAGCGGCGCAGGAAGGTCTTCAGTCCGAGCCGGCCGAGGTCGGCGTCCTGGCGCTCCAGCGCCTCCCGCCAGAATGGGCGCAGCGCCTCGGCCTCGTCGGCCCAGCCGGCGGCCAGGGCGTGGCCGAGGAGCGCGGCGAACTGGGCCCGGGAGCCGTTCGGGTGGCTCGCGGGCGTGGGCGCAGAGCGCGAAGAACAGCTCGATCACGGGCGACGCTCCGAGCACGACCGTCGAGCCGGTCTCCTCGTCGGAACGCACCACCGATGGCTCGATCCGGCCGGCGACCGCCTGTTGTGACCCACCCGTCAACGGCATCACCGCTCCCTGCATCGGGACGAACCCCGGCTAACTAAGCAGGTTCACCAGAAGTTCTGCCCGTAGCCCGGGTCAGCGACCAGGGCCTTCCCGTCAAGTTACGGACAGGACTTCTGAGGAGGTGCTTAGCGCCAGCCCTCCAATGCTAACTCGGCGTGCCGCTCCCTACCCCCACCGAACCGTTGAGAACCTCCGGGCGGCCACCGCGCCGCCCCGGCGCAGCCGGCCGCGGCACGCCGCGGCTCAGGTGCCGGCCGCGAGCAGGGTCTCGCCGATCTGGACCGCGTTCAGCGCGGCGCCCTTGCGCAGGTTGTCGGCCACCGACCAGAACAGCACGGCGCAGGGGTCGGCCAGGTCGGCCCGGAGGCGGCCCACGAACACACCGTCGGTGCCGGCGACCTCGAGCGGGGTCGGGTAGCCGGCCGTGTCGACGGCCACCGTCACTCCGGGCGCGCCCGTCAGGCGCTCCCGCAGCGCGGCCAGCTCAACCGGCCGCTCGCAGACCGCCCGCACCGAGACCGAGTGCCCCACCATGACCGGCACCCGTACGCAGGTCGGGTGGCTGGCCAGGTCCGGCAGCCCGAGGATCTTGCGCGGCTCGTTGCGCAGCTTGAGCTCTTCGACGGTGTAGCCGGACTCGTCAAACCCCATGCACTGGGGCACGACGTTGAACGCGAGCGGGCGCGGGAAGACCCGGCCCTCGGGAAGCGCCTCGGGCCGGCCGCCGTGGCGGAGCAGGTCGCGCTCACCGGCCAGCTTGGCGGTCTGCTCGGCCAGCTCCTCCATGCCCTGCTGCCCGGAGCCGCCCGCAGCCTGGAACGACGTCGGCGTGATCGCCACCAGACCGGCCAGGTCGCGCAGGCAGGCGAGCACCGGGGTGATGGTCAGGGTGGTGCAGTTGGGGTTGGCCACGATCCCAAGCGGGTGGTCGAGCGCGGCGGCCGGGTTGACGTCGGCGTCGACCAGGGGCACCTGCGGGTGCATGCGCCAGGCGCTGGAGTTGTCGATCACCACCGCGCCGCGGGCGGCCGCCACCGGCGCCCACTCGCGGGACACGCCGCCGCCGGCCGAGAAGAAGGCGACCGCCGCGCCGTCGAACGCGCCGGGCGCCAGCGCCTCGACCTCCAGCTCGCGGTCACCGAAGGGCACCCTCCGGCCCACCGAGCGGGCAGAGGCGACCAGGCGGACCTCGTCAACGGGCAGCTCCCGCTCGACCACGATCCGGCGCAGGTCCTCCCCGACCGCCCCGGTCGCTCCCACGATCACCGCGGTCGTCACCGGGGCATCTCCTCGGGGTTGCTCCGGGCCGTCACCGGATCACCGGGATCTCGGCCGTGCCGTCGGGGTGCTCGTGGCGGAACTCGGCCTCCTCGGACAGGTGGAACCGGTCGTGGATGGCCCGCACCGCGGTGGCCACGTCGCCGGCCCTGACCACGCAGGAGATCCGGATCGTCGAGGTGGAGATCATCTCGATGTTCACGCCCGCCTCGGCCAGCGCCTCGAACATCGCGGCGGCCACCCCCGGGCTCGACTTCATGCCCGCCCCGACCAGCGACACCTTGGCCACGTCCTCGTCGGCCTCGACCCGGTCGGCCCCCACCTCGTCGCGCACCTTCTCGAGCACCAGCATGGCCTGGTCCAGGTCGGTCTTGGGCACCGTGAACGAGATGTCGGTGGTCCCGCCGTGCGAGACGTTCTGTACGATCATGTCGACGTTCACGCTCTGCTCGGCGATGGCCCGCATGACCCGGGCGGCGATCCCCGGCTTGTCGGGGACCCGCACCAGGGTCACCTTGGCCTCCGAGGTGTCGTGGGGCACCCCCGAGATGATCGCCTTCTCCATGCGTTCGTCCTCCTCCCGCACCCAGGTCCCCGGGGCGTCGGTGAAGCTCGAGCGGACGTGCAGCACCATGCCGTGCCTGCGCGCGTACTCGACGCAGCGGAGCATCAGCACGCGGGCCCCGCACGCGGCCAGCTCGAGCATCTCCTCGTAGGAGACCACGTGCAGCTTGCGCGCCTCCGGCACCAGCCGCGGGTCGGCGGTGTAGACGCCGTCCACGTCGGTGTAGATCTCGCAGCTCGCGGCGCCCAGCGCCGCGGCCAGGGCGACCGCGGTGGTGTCGGAGCCGCCCCGCCCCAGCGTGGTGACGTCCCGCGTGGTCGACACGCCCTGGAACCCGGCCACGATGACCACGTGCCCGTCGCCGAGCGCCTCGCTGATCCGGCCTGCGCGCACGTCGAGGATGCGGGCCTTGCCGTGCAGGGTGTCGGTGATGATCCCGGCCTGCGAGCCGGTGAACGACTTGGCGGTGACCCCGAGGTCGGCGATGGCCATGGCGAGCAGCGCCATCGAGATCCGCTCGCCGGCGGTCAGCAGCATGTCGAGCTCCCGCGGAGGCGGGTCGGGGCTGACCCGGTGGGCGAGCGCGACCAGGGCGTCGGTGGTGTCCCCCATCGCGGAGACCACCACCACGACCTGGTTGCCGGCCTGCCTGGTGGCGACCACCCGCTCGGCGACACGCCGGATCCTGGACGCGTCTGCGACCGAGGTGCCCCCGTACTTCTGCACGATCAGGGCCATGGGCATCCCTTGGAGAGCCGGCGCGGTAGACGACGGCCGGACATCGCTGCCCGGCCTCGAAGTCGTTCGGGACCCCAGCCTACCAAGAGCGCGCAGCCGGTCGTTCTCACGGATTCGTCATCGAACCGAGCCACCCGGCGCCGCACCGGACCCGTACGCCGGTGAACTAGGCGGGGAGGCCGGCCGGACCGGCAGGGGCCGAGCCGCTCGCAAGCCGACCAGCCGGCCGGGGCGGCGCGGGCCGGCCGGGCAGCAGGCTCAGACGGGCATCTCGCGCCGGCCGGCGAACGCGCGGCCCAGGGTCACCTCGTCGGCGTACTCGAGGTCGCCGCCCACGGGCAGCCCGCTCGCGATGCGGGTGACCCGGAGCCCGAGCGGGGTGAGCAGGCGGGCGAGGTACATGGCGGTCGCCTCGCCCTCGACGTTGGGGTTGGTGGCGAGGATCACCTCGCGGATGGCGTCGGGCTCCACCCGGCCGAGCAGCTCGCGGATATGCAGGTCGTCCGGGCCGACGCCCTCGATGGGGCTGATCGCCCCGCCGAGCACGTGGTAGCGGCCACGGAACTCCTGGGTGCGCTCGACCGCGACCAGGTCCCGTGGCTCCTCGACCACGCAGACGAGGGTGGGGTCGCGCCGGGTGTCGCGGCAGATGCGGCACAGGTCGCCCTCGGCCACGTTGAAGCAGACCCGGCAGAAGTGCACCTTGGCCTTGACCTCGTGAATGGCCCGGGCCAGCCGCTCTGCGTCGGCCGGCTCGACCTTGAGCAGGTGGAACGCGATCCGCTGGGCGCTCTTGGGACCGACCCCGGGCAGCCGCCCCAGCTCGTCGATCAGGTCCTGGACCGGTCCCTCGTACAGCACGCCGCCACCCCCGGTCCTACAGCCCGAGGCCGGGCGGCAGCCCCATGCCCTGGGTGATGCCGCCCAGGCGCTCCGCAGCCAGGTCCTTGGCCTTGCGCAGGCCCTCGTTGACCGCGGCCGTGACGAGGTCGCCGAGCATCTCGACGTCGTCGGGGTCCAGGGCGGCCGGGTCGATGACCACCGATTCGACGGTGGTGTCGCCCCTGACCCGGGCGGTCACCACGCCACCGCCTGCCGTGCCCTCGACGACCTCCTCGGCCAGCTGGGCCTGGGTGTCCTCCATCTCCTGTTGCATCTTCTGCAGCTGCTTGAGCATCTGGTTGGGGTTGAAGCCGCCACCGCGACCCATGCCACCACGACCCATGGTCAACGCCTTCCCCTTTCCTTGGCCGGGCCGCGCTGACCGCGGCCTCCTGGCCCCCGCTCCTTGGCCCTGGTCGTGCCGGCGCCACGGCCAGCGTCGTCGTTGGGCCGCTCCTCGATGACCTCGCCGCCCAGCTCCCGCGCGGCCCAGTCTGCCACCGTACGGGCATCCGCGTCCGAGTCGAGCGCCTCGCCCTGGTCGTTCTCCGGGTCGACCTCGAACTCGGCCAGGTCCACGACTGCGGGCGGCTCGCCGGGCGGGGGGGGCTCGGGGTCGGTGGCGGGCGGGCCGGCGTCGGGCGCCGGCCCAGCCGTCTCGCCGATCGTGAGGCGGACCTGGAGCCCCCCGCCGAGCACGGTCTCGAGCGCGGCGTCGACCCGCTTGCTGCGGCCGTCCTTGGAGAGGGCGTCGGCGTAGAACCTGCTCTGCGGCGGGAACTCGACCACCACCTGGCGGCCCTCCACGGCGACCGGGCGCCCGTTGTCGAGGTAGGTGGCTGCCACCCGGCTGGCCGCCCGCACCTTCTCGACCACCAGCGACCACGACCGCAGCACGAGGTCCAGGTCGACTGGGACCGAGGGCGCCGGCTGGGCCGGGGCCCAGTCCCCCTCCACGGCCGGGTCGGGCGCCTCGCGAGCCGGGGCAAGGGCCCGGCCACCCGCGCGCGCCCCGCCGGCCCGACTGCCGGTGGCGGCCGGCGCGCCCTCGTGCCCAGCCGGCCCTCCGCCGGCAGCGGTCCCGGCTGGGGCGCTGGCCCCCGCGTCCGAGACAGCGGGGGAGGCCGGGGTCGCGGCCGACCGGAACGGCGCCGGGCCTGCTGCCGCCGGGGCTGCTGCCGCCGGGGCTGCTGCCGCCGGGGCTGCTGCCGCCGGGCCGGCTGGGAGCGAGGTCCGGGTGGCCGCAGAGGCGGCCGGGGCTGGCGCCGCCGGGCCGGCTGGAAGCGAGGTCCGGGTGGCCGCAGAGGCGGCCGGGGCTGGGGCCCGGCTGGCGGCCGGACCGGAGGTGGGCGTGACGGTCGGGCTCGCGAGCGGGGTGGCCTTGGCCGGGTCGCCGGTGCCGATGGACAGGCGCCGCTCGAGCCGCTCGATACGGGCGAGGAGCGCGTCGGCGTCCAGGGACGCCTCGGGCAGGGCCGCTCTGGCCAAGCCGATCTCGAGCACCAGGCGCTGGTCGGTGGCCGTGCGCAGGTCGATGTAGAGGTCGCCGAGGATCCGCACCAGGCGGCCCAGCTCACCGGGGTCGAACCGCTCGGCCTGGGCGGCCAGCCGCTCCCGGGTCTCGGCGGTGACGTCGACCAGGCCGGACGACTCCGGCGCGACCCGCAGCACGTACAGGTCGCGCACGTGCTCGAGCGCCTCCCTGGCAAACTGCTGGAGGTCGTGACCAGCCTCGGAGACCCGCTCGATGCAGGCGAACACGTCGGCCACCCGGTGCGACGCCAGCGCCTCGGCCAGGTCGAAGCGGAGCTCGATGGGCAGCACCCCGAGGACCCGGGCGACATCGTCCAGCCGGACGCGCTTGCCCGCGTAGGTGAGGATCTGGTCAAGGCGGCTCATGCCGTCGCGGTGGGAGCCGTCGGCCGCCCTGGCGATCAGCTCAAGGGCGGGCTGGTCGATGTCCACCCCCTCCGCGGCGCAGATCCTGGCGAAGTCCTCGGTCAGCACCGCGGTGCGGATGCGACGGAAGTCGTGCTGCTGGCAGCGGGAGCGGATCGCCTCGATGACCTTGTGCGGCTCGGTGGTGGCGAAGACGAAGCGGACGTGCTCGGGCGGCTCCTCGAGCACCTTCAGCATCGCGTTGAAGCCCTGGGTGGTGACCATGTGGGCCTCGTCGACGATGTAGACCTTGCAGCGGGCCGAGGCGGGCGCGTAGCTCGCCTTCTCGCGCAGGTCGCGGGCGTCGTCCACCGACCCGTGGCTGGCCGCGTCGATCTCGATGACGTCCAGGCTGGTGCCGTTGGTGATCGCGACGCACTGCTCGCACTGGTTGCAGGGCTCCGGCGTAGGCCCACGCTCGCAGTTGAGCGCCTTGGCCAGGATGCGCGCGGTGGATGTCTTGCCCGTCCCGCGGGTGCCGGTGAACAGCAGGGCGTGGTGCACCTGGCCGGTGCGCAGGGCGTTCACCAGGGTGCCGACCACGTGATCCTGCCCGACCAGGTCGGAGAAGGTCTGCGGTCGCCACTTGCGGTACAGGGAGACGTACGCCATAGGTCAGAAGGCGGCAGGATGCCGGTCGGAGGGAGACGGAGCCTGAGGGCTCTGGCGGCGCCCAAGATACCACCCGGCCCGGACGTTCCCCGAAGCCGGCGGCGGAGACGGCGAGGGCCTGGGAGTCCCCCCAGGCCCTCGTCCACAGGCCCTCGTCCAAATAGGTGGACCGTGCACCCACCGTCGAACCCGACGCTCGGAGCGCCTACCAAGCCGGTGGCTCGAGCCCGGCAACCCCGCGGCACCCGCCAGTGCCTGCTTAGCGCTGCTTCCTCCCGGACCTGACGCGGTTCGCAAGGTGACGTTGCGCGGGACCTGACCGTCAACACTCCGTACCCGGTGCTGACCTCCGGACGCGAGCCCTCGGGTGGGGATTCAGCCCCGCTGGAGCGGATTGCGGGTGCAGGGCACCGCTAGCTCCCCACCTAGCACGGTCCGGGGTGTAGCCTACGCGCCGACCTCGCCGCACGCCAGCCGGGCCTGCCAGGTCGACCGGTCGATGGCGTACCAGACCACGTCGATGCCGCGGAAGCGGGAAGCGCCTCGCAGGGTGAGGCCGCACTTCTCCATCACCCGGCGTGAGGCGGCGTTGTCCGGCCGCACGATGCTGATGACCCGGGCAAGCCCGAGCGCGTCGAACCCGTGCCCGAGGCTGGCCAGCGCCCCCTCGGTGGCCAGGCCTCGGCCCCAGTGGGACCGCGCGAGCAGCCAGCCGACCTCGACCTCACGCTCGCCCTCGCCCTCATGCCACTCGTCGTGGTGCATCATGCCGATGCGGCCGACGAGCGCACCCGAAGCCTTCTCTTCGGCAGCCCACAGCCCGCAACCCCAGCGCTCCCAGTGGGCGGCGAACCTCGCGAGCTGCTGCTTGCAGTCCTCGCGGCTCCGCGGGCCCCCCAGGTAGCGCATAACCTCCGGGTCGGCGCAGATGCGGGCGTAGGGGTCCAGGTCCCCGTCGCGCCACCGGCGCAGCCGGAGCCGCTCGGTCTCGATCTCGGCCACGAGACAACCGTAGCACCAGCTCGGGCAACTTAGTTGTATGGTGCAAGCAATTCTGTATCATGAGGACATGCCAACGACCGCCACCGGGGCAACCGTGGCCGGAGACACCACCATCGGGGACATCGAGCAGGCGCTCACCCGACTGTTCCGGCGGGGCAACCAGCCCCGGGTCCACGAGCAGCTCATCGCCCGGGCCGGCGTCGCACTCGACCGGGCCGCCTACGCGGTGGTGAGCCGCCTGGGCGACTGCGGCCCGGTCCGGCTCTCGGAGCTCGCCTATCGCATGGGGGTCGACGTGTCGACCGCCTGCCGGCAGGTCCAGGCACTCGAGCAGGAGGGGCTGGTGACCAGGGCGGTCGACCCCGGGGACCGCCGGGCCACCCTGCTGCGGCTGTCGGAGGAGGGCAGCCGCGTGCTGGGCCGGGTCCGGGAGGTGCGCCGCACCCAGCTCGCCAAGGCCCTTGGTAGCTGGTCGGCCGAGGACCGCGAGCAGTTCGCCACCCTCCTCAGCCGCATGCTGAACGACTTCGACGCGCTGATGGAGACAGGTTCATGACGATCGACGAGACCACCGGGCGGCTGACCCACAAGCAGCTCCTGCTGGTGTTCAGCGGGCTCATGTCGGGCATGCTGCTGGCCGCCCTGGACCAGACGATCGTGGCCACCGCGCTGCCGACCATCGTGGGCGACCTCGGCGGCCTCAACCACCTGTCCTGGGTGGTCACCGCCTACCTGCTCGCCTCCACCACCTCGACCCCGCTCTACGGCAAGATCAGCGACCTGTACGGCCGCAAGGCCGTGTTCCAGGCCGCGATCGTGATCTTCGTGGCCGGCTCGCTGCTGGCCGGGCTGGCCCGGTCCATGGGGGAGCTGGTGGCGTTCCGCGCCCTCCAGGGACTCGGCGCCGGCGGGCTGCTGGCGCTCGCCATGGCGATCATGGGCGACGTCGTCTCGCCCCGGGAGCGGGGCCGCTACGTCGGCTACCTGGGCGCGGTGTTCGCGTTCGCGAGCGTGGCCGGCCCGCTGCTCGGGGGCTTCTTCGTCGACCACCTGTCCTGGCGCTGGGTGTTCCTGGTCAACCTGCCCGTCGGCGCCGCCGCCTTCGCGGTCACCGGCGCCGTGCTGGACCTGCCGTTCCGCCGGGAACGGCGCGCCATCGACTGGCTCGGGGCCGGGCTGCTGGTCGCAGCGGTGAGCTGCATCCTGCTGGTCACCGTCTGGGGCGGCAGCGCGTATCCCTGGAGCTCACCGGTGATCGTCGGGCTCGGCGCGGCCGGCGTGGTGCTCCTGGCCGCCTTCGTGGTCCAGGAGCGGCGGGCCGCCGAGCCGGTCCTTCCCCCGCGCCTGTTCCGCAACCGGGTGTTCGACGTGGCGGCGGCCGCGCTGTTCCTCGTCGGCGTGGCCATGTTCGGTGCCCTCGTCTTCCTGCCGGTCTTCCTGCAGATCGTCACCGGCCTGAGCGCCACCAACTCCGGGCTGCTGCTCCTGCCCATGATGCTCGGCATCATCACGGCGTCGATCGCGTCCGGCCGGATCATCAGCCGGACCGGCCGCTACAGGCTGTTCCCGGTGGCCGGCACGGCCGTCATCACGCTCGGGATGGTGCTCCTCTCCCGTATGGACGCGAGCACCACCCAGCTGGGCGCGTCGCTCGACATGGTGGTGCTCGGCCTCGGTCTCGGCATGGTGATGCAGACTCTGATCCTGGTCGCCCAGAACGCTGCAGATCCCCGGGACCTCGGCACGGCGACCTCGGCGGCCACCTTCTTCCGCTCCATGGGCTGGTCGTTCGGGGTGGCCGCGTTCGGCGCCATCTTGACCAACCGGCTCGCCTACTACCTGCCCCGGCTCGTGCCCGGCCAGGCCGCGAGCGGCGTCGACGCGGACCTGCTGCAGTCCAGCCCGGACCGCATCCGGGCCCTGCCCGCCCCGATCCGCGACGGCGTGGTCCAGGCGGTGGCGGACTCGATGCACGTGGTGTTCCTGGCCACCGTGCCCGTGGCCGCGCTCGCCTTCGTGGTCGTGCTGTTCCTCAAGGAGCTGCCGCTCCGCGACACCATCAACCTGGGCGGCGAGGAAGCCATGGAGCTCGAGCCGGCTGCGATGTCGGAGCGCGCTGGCTGACGCCGCCTGGCGACCGCTTGGCGGAGGCTGAGGGGTTCGAACCCTCGAGTACCGTGGTTCACGCCCGCCCGGCCCACGCTGCGCGAATGCTCGAATCCGGCCACTGAGCAGCAGAAACGACGCTTCTCGTCCTAGTTCAGCGTTACCCACCGTTACCCGCCGTTACCCGCCGTTGCCTGGCGTTCCAGCCGGGCGGCGTGACCGCGTTCGGGCTGCACTTCGAGGCCGTCCGATGAGCCGCAGGGCCGACGCTGGGCGCTTGGGGCCTCGCCGGGACGCGCGTGCACGCGCTACTCTGTACGACAGATGTCTGTACATCCTGGAGGGGTGAGCATGGGTAGCGTCGGCATCCGTGACCTGGGGCGCAACGCCAGCGAGGTCGTCGAGCGCGTCGAGCGCACCGGTGAGCCGGTCATCGTCACCCGCCGCGGCCGGCCGGCCGCCGTCATGGTCCCCATCTCCGCCGAGGACCTCGACGACTACATCCTCGCGAACGCCCGCGAGTTCGTCGAGGGCATGGCCGCGGCCGACCGGGAGCTGGCCGCGGGCGAGACCCGGCCGCTGGCAGCGGTCCTCGCCGACCTCGACGGCTGACCCCGACCGGTGCGAAAGCATGTCGAGGTGCCCCGCCGGGCCGAACGGGACCTGCGCCGCATCGGCTCGGGACGCGACCGCAAGCCACTCGACGATGCGCTGGCCGTCGGCCTCACCGCGGTTCCGCCGCCCGGCAACCTCGACGTGAAGGCCCTCGAAGGCCGGGCGCCCTGGCTGCGGCTGCGGTCGGAGGCTATCGCGTGCTGTACCGGCCGCTCACCCGCGAGGAGCTTGCCGCCGTCGGTGCCCACCGCGGGCCGCTCGGCGCCACCGAGGGCTACCTCGTCGAGCGGGTCGTCCACCGTCGCGACCTCGACCGCGCAGTCGCGACGCTCCCGTGCTGCTTCCCACTCGCCGCCCGGACACGCGTCCTACCCGGCCGGCATACGCGGCATGGGGCCGCCGTGCTCGTCGTAGGCCGGGTCGAGCGGGTGCGCCGGCCCGGCGGGCGCTTCGCGCTGTAGATCAGCTCGTCGTCGTCGACGCTCGCCCCTTGGATGTAGCCAGCCTCGTGCAGGACCAGGGCGGCGCCGAGGGGCAGCTCCGCGACCTGGCCCGGTGCGGCCAGGACACCGCGTACAGGGTCGGCCTCCCGTGGCCCCTGGCCGACGTAGGTCCGACCGCCGATCTGGCAGCTCCCCGGGGTCGAATCCCGCAGCCAGCGGACCGTCACAAGCGGCTCCTGGCCGGTCCCGGGCGACGGAGCCCCAGCCGCCCACGCGGCGACCACCCGAGCGGCCCGCCTGACCTCCTCGGGGACCGGCAGCCCCGCGAGACGGGCGCGCAGCAGGGCCTCCTCCACGGCAACGCCGGCGGCGAGCACCTCCGGCGGCGTGCCCCCGGGGCGGGTCCGGACGCTCACCCGGGCCCGGCCGAGGAGTGGCGGTCGCGCTCCGCGGCCAGGCCCTGCACCCCGCCGACGCGCGGGCGATCCGGGCCGCAGGGATCGGTGGGGCGCTGCTCGCGCTCGACCCGGGCGCGAGCTACGACAACGCGGTCACGACCGGCCAGCGCCTGCGCCAGGCCGGGCTCGAGGCGCGCCGGGCGGCCGGCATGTGCCCCACGGTGGCCCCACCGTCGTCCCATTCACCAAAGGTGCAGGTCAATGACGGTGTGGCTTGGCGGAGGCTGAGGGGTTCGAACCCTCGAGGAGGTTGCCCCCCTACACGCTTTCCAGGCGTGTGCCTTCGACCGCTCGGCCAAGCCTCCGCCAGGGAGTTTACGCCCGGGTCCCGCGAGGGCGGCAAACCGGGTAGCGGTGCCACCGGGTCAAGTGCGCCATCGTGCTACCAGGGAGCCAGGTCCCGCCTACCGTCGTGGTCGTACCCGCCGCCCCAGTCTCGGTGTCTAGCACCCTTGCCGCATAACTGTCTATCTGGATAGACACTTTGCATGACCGGTCGCGACGTCCTTCGCAGAATCCGCCAGGAGGGCGGCGCGGTCGTCAGGCAGCGCGGCTCGCACGTGCGAGTCCAGCTCGGGAAGTGCTCGACGACGGTCCCCGTCCATGCGGGTGAGGACCTCCCGCAGGGGACGTTGCGGGCAATCGAGCGGGACCTTGCCGTGCATGGGGAAGGTGACGTGGTTGCGGTGAGCCAGGGACGCTACACGGTGGTCTACGAGCGTGACGAGTCCGGGGCATGGCTGGCCCGTGTGCGCGAGGTCCCCGGTTGCCATACCTACGGCCGGTCGATCCGGCAGGCCGCGCGGCGCATCCGCGAGGCGCTCGAGCTGTGGGTCGACGACGCCGCGCAGGCCGAGCTCGTCCCCGAGATCCGCCTTCCACGCCAGGCGCAGGCCGCCGTACGGCGCGCCAAGGCCGCCCGGGCCCGGGTCGCTCGTGAGCAACGGGAGGCGGCCACGGCCGCCCACGAGGCGGTCGAGTGCTTGTCCGCGCACGGCCTGAGCACCCGGGACGCCAGCGAAGTCCTGGGGATCAGCCACCAACGGGCACAACAGCTTCGGTCCCGCTGAGCAGCCGGCCAGGGCCTGCGGATGGCACGGCACCGGTCGCTCGGCGTCTGCGCTGGTCGGTAGCGGCAAGGATGGGATTCGAACCCATGGAGCCCTTGCGAACTCAACGGTTTTCGATACGCGCGACGGCCATCCCCCCTCGTCCCCGTCTGCCCTGCACACGGGCTAGTTGGCCGCTGAGCGCGGGCACGAATCGGGCACGCGTCCTGCACGATCCGGTAGGCCGACAGGTCGACGCCCGCCGGGCGCCCTCCACGAGCCCGGCCACGCCCTCCAGGCCCGGCTGGGGGAGCCGTTCGGCCGGCTCCGCGTCGGCGTTCATCCACTCGCTGACCGTCCAGGACGAGGACGCAGATCAAGAGGACGAGTAGATCGCTCACAGCGCGAGCGGCACCGGGTCACGGTCGCCGCTGGTTTCTTCGTCACGGCTTGTTCCCCTCCGGCCGCGGCCGCCCGTCGGTGCCCGCCGATTTCATCGCCACGGTGATGGTCCTGCAGGCGTTGGAGGGCCTGTCGGACCGGGACGCCTGCCGCCAGCTGGCTAGTCGCGAGCAGGCGGCTGTTGCACGGCCCAGCCGTTGCCGTCCGGATCCCGAAAGAACACGAACGAGCCCCAGTCGAGCTCCTGGACCTCGCTGACCTCCACCCCGTGCTCGACGAGCTCCGCACGTGCAGCGCTTATGTCTGCGACGACCAGCTGCATGCCCTGGACCGAGCCCGGCGGCGTGTCCACGATCCCGGTACCCAGGGCGATCGAGCAGGCCGACCCGGGAGGCGTCAGCTGAACGAAGCGAATCTCATCGCTGACCCTGTGGTCATGGTCCGCATTGAAGCCGACCTTGTCGGTGTAGAAGAGCTTCGCGCGGTCCACGTCCGAGACGGGAATCGCGACCAGCTCAAGCTTCCAATCCATGGTGCGTCGTCCTTTGGTGTGTCGGTAGGGTTGGGGGCCGGCGAAGGCCGCCCACCGTCTGTGGCGAGCACACTACCCGCAATCGCGGTAGCTCCGGAATGTCCTCTCAGCCGCTGGGATTCGAACCCATGGAAGCCTTGCGACTTCAACGGTTTTCGAGACGCCCGACCAGAATCCCCCGCCAAGACGGCGCAGATGAGGCGGATGGTACGTTAGACGTGAAGGCCCCTGCGCCGATGGCACGGCCGGGGGCATGGTCGGAACCTTTCGCGGAGGGACCAACATGCCGGAGGGTAACAGCCCGCCCCAGCGGCTGGCGGCGGCCCGCTACTGCCGCTGCGGGACACGGCTCGCCCGCGACAACCCCGATGCCTTGTGCGCCTCCTGCCGCAGACAGGCGCAGGAGGCCACGCTCCAGCCGCCGGAGATCCCGGCCGAGTACTGGCTCACCGATCAGCTGCGCGACGCGCTCGCCAGCCGCCACCTTGGCCGCGTTGTCCATGCGTGGCGGCATCACTGGTTCCACGGCCCCCGGCCGCTTGCCCAAGAACAGGTCGCCGGCTGGCTCGGGATCGCCCAAACCCAGCTCAGCCGCGTCGAGAACGGCCCTCCGGTCCGTGACCTCGACCGGCTCATCGACTGGGCCCGCCTGCTGGCCATCCCGCCCGATCATCTGTGGTTCGACCTGCCCGGGGCGCCGCCCACCGTGCAGGGGCCCACGGACGCCACGCCGCCCGGGCCCGGGGCGCTGCTGCCCGGTGGGGAGTGGACGCCAGACTCCACCGGGCAGCTCCTGGAGGCGCTCGACAGCGCCGCAGCGGACGTGACTCCGGCCCTCGCCGCTCGCCTGGCGCACGAGTGGCTCATCGCCGAGCCCCCGCAGGTGATCGAGGTCCGTGCGGGCCGGCGCATCGGCGAGGAGCTACTCGGCAGGATCGAGCGGCGCGTGGAGTACCTGCGCCGCCTGGACGACTTCGTCGGCGGCGGCGACTCCTACCAGCTCGTCCGCCGCGAGCTGGATGTGACCGCCCGCCTGCTCAAGGGCGCCGCCTACACCGAGACGCTCGGCAAGCGCCTCCTCAAGGCGACCGGGGAACTCTCCCAGGTCGCCGGGTGGATCGCGGTGGACGCAGGTCAGCACGCCGCAGCCATCAGGCACTACGCGACCGGCATCCACGCCGCGCACGCGGCCGGTGACCCGCCGCTGGCGGCCAACCTCGTGTCGCTGCTGAGCTACCTGTACGCCAACGCTGACAACCCGTACGAGGCCGTGCTGCTGGCCCACACCGCCGCCACGGGCACCGCTCGACGCGCGCCAGCGACCGCCCGGGCACTGCTGGCCGAGCGGGTCGCCTGGGCGCACGCGCGCGCCGGCGAGCTCCGCCAGGCCGAGCGGGCACTCGGGGAGGCAGACCGCGCCTTCGACGACCGCCGCCCCGAGGATGACCCCGGCTGGGCGTACTGGCTCGACCGAGACGAGGTCGACGTGATGGCGGGCCGCTGCTACACCGAGCTCGGCCAGCCACACCGCGCCGAGCCGCTCCTGCGAAGTGTCCTCGGCCGCTACGACGAGCGCCGCGCCCGCGAGGTCGCCCTGTACGTGAGCTGGCTCGCCCAAGGCTACGTCCAAGCCGGCGAGCTGGAGGAGGCAGCCCGGCAGGCCGCCCGGGCGCTGCTCGCCGCGGCGAGCATGAACACCGCACGCGGCAACGAGCGGGTCCGGTTCCTTCGCCACCAGCTCCAGCCACACCACGGCGTGCCGGCCGTGCGCGACTTCGAGGCGCTGTACCTGGAGCTCGTCGGCCAGTAGCGCCAAACCGCCCGCGCCGATGCATGCGGCGCATACCGCCAATGCATGAACCGTCATAGCCGCCCGCCCCGGCTGGCCTGATCCTCCCTGCGAGGCCGAGAGGCTCGGTCCGGTCATCCAGGGAGGGAGGCGGTGCGGATGCTTGAGGTCCTGGCTGCGGGCGCGCTGCTGTGGCTGGCGATGGTCCCGCTGATCTGGGTGGACTACCAGGCCGAGCGGGACCGGCAGCGGGAGGCCCGCCTGCGCGAGCTGGTCGACCACCCCCAGGAGCCGGCCGGCGGCGCGGCGCCGGCCCGGGCCGCCAGCTCACCCGTATGGGCCTGCAGAGGCCGGCACGAGCTGACGGCCCGCGCTGGCGCGGTCAGGCGGGCCGGGTGAAGGACTCTGGCGTCGGGTGCGCAGCCTCGACGCCAGGACGGGCAGGCCCCCGGACCCTACGGCCGGGGACCCTAGCCATTGACCCCCCGGTCCGGCCGGGTCCGCCGCCACCAAGGACGCGATCCACCAGGAGGTAGGACGTGGACGACCCGACCCGCCAGCGGCGCGACGCCCTGACCGCCGACATCGAGCGCGCGGCCGAACTCCTCGCCGAAACCGTGGCCGAGGCGGTCGCCATCGACGCGCCCGTCCGCCGAGACGTGTTCACCGTGCCCGCGATCCTGGACGGCTGGGTGCGGCAGTTCCGCGCCGCGCACCCTCGGGGGGCGTGATGGGCGCCAACGTGGAGATGGCCGAAGCTGAGCGTGCCCTCCTGGAGCACCGGCACGCCGTCCGGGTCAACCTGCCCGTCGCCGTCGACTACGCCGCCCGTACCCTCGCCCGCGCCGTCGGCGTGGCCTCTACGCGCGCCTGGACGCGCCCGGCGAGATCCTGGAGGCCGTCGCCGCCGTCACCGCATGGGCCGGGAGCGTCCCGCCCAGGTCGAGGCCGAGACCGCCGAGCGGGAGCGCACCGGCGCCGGCCGGGCCGAGTTCCAACACTCGCTCGAACACCCTCGGGGGCCGGGCCGTGCGGTAGCCCGGCCTCGAAAGAACGTGCCCGCGCGGCCGTCGCCCAAGGCGCGAGGGGGCCGTCCAGCGGTCGGGATACCCCAGGACACCCGGCCGGGCTCCTGGAGGCCGTTTGGCCCGTCCCCGCCTCTCTTCCTCTGGGGCGGCGCGAGAGGAAGCCGGGACATGCCGAAGCGCCCCACCGGGCCCATTGGCCGGGGGGGCGCTTCGGTGGAAGGGTGCAAGCCGATGAAGGCGACGACCTGGCCGCCCATGCCGGTCGCGCGTAGTGGGTGTCGCCGAAGGTGTGCTGGGCGGCGGGGCTGTCGGGGGTGGCGCCGGGCCGGTCGACGCGCCGGGTGGAGACGGGGAGGTCGCCGGGGGCGCGCATGGCGCCGATGGCCTCGCGCTCAGCGTCGGACAGGCCGGGATGTCGGCCAGCGGGGGTGTCGGTGGTCGCGCCGTCGGAACCGGCGGGAGGGGATTCCTTCCGAACTCGACCTTTCGGGGGAGTGTCCCCCCTCAACGCGATCGTTCCGCCAAGCTTGCTTGCGCACGGCCGACCTTGCGCGGGTCGTGGCGCCTGGTCTCAGAGTTTGACTCCCCCTACCCGGCCTGTCGCGTAGTCGTGTAAGACTTAGCCGTCCTACCGCTAGGAGCCGGGCAGGCTAGCCGCGAGCATCAGGCGAGGGGGGCGGTGAGATGACCAGGCGATCCTCTGAACCCGACGTGCGCTTCGAGGTGCCGCTGTACCGTATGTCGGAGGCCGCCAAGTACTTGGGTGTGCCAACCGCAACGTTCGCGACGTGGGCGAAGGGCTATGTTCGCCGGCCGCTCGGCCGCCGTGCAGTCATTGGCGAGCCGATCGTGACTGCTCTGCCAAGCCACGGCGGGAACTATCCGACGATCCCTTTCATCGGGCTGGCGGAAGGGATGGTGCTGGCCGCGTTTCGCCGCAAGGGTGTTGCGATGCAACGCATCCGACCGGCCCTGGCAGCCCTCGCCGAGACCGTCGGTCTTGAGCACGCCCTCGCGTCCAAAGCGCTGTACACCGACGGCGCTGAGGTGCTCTACGATTACGCCGAGCAGCACGGCGATACCCCAGAGGCGGTAGACACCCGCGAGCTGGTCGTCGTGCGGAACAACCAGCGTGTCTTCGCTCCGGTCGTCCAGGACTACCTCGAACGTATCGAGTACGGGCCGGACGGCTATGCGCGGCTGATTCGCCTTCCCGACTATCGGTCCGCCAAGGTCGTCGCTGACCCTGAGCGCTCCTTCGGCCAGCCCATCTTCGCCCACGGGGCGGCGAGGGTCGCTGATGTGCTGGAGCGGTTCTGGGCGGGCGAAGACCTCCGCATCGTCGCCGATGAGTTCGGCGTTCCACCGGCGGAGCTTGAGGACGCCCTGCGTGTCGCATCCCGCCGGGCTGCCTGATCTCTTCCTCGACCGCAGCCTGGGCCGCATCCAGGTGCCTGGGCTCCTGCGAGCGGCCGGACTTCGCTTGGTGACCCTCGCCGAGCACTACGGCGTCCCTGCCGACCAGGAAGTCAAGGATGTGGTGTGGCTCAAGGAGGCGGGACGACGTGGCTGGGTAGTGCTGATGAAGGATCGCAGCATCCGTTCCAACGTCGCCGAGCGACAAGCGGTGAAGCGCTATGCGGTCCGCTGTTTCTGCATCCCCCGGCAGAGCCTAACAGCCCAGGAGATGGCGAACCGGTTCCTTCACAACCTGTCCGCCATGGAGGCGGCATGCGCTGAGCCTGGCCCCTTCATCTACGCGGTCGACGAGCGTCGGCTACGTCCGCTCCCGCTCAACTGACAACGGCATCGGCCCCTGCGCCGCCTCGGCAAGGCGGACAAGCGCTGCTCGTCCCGATGCCTGCGCTGGTACTTCATCCTCGACGCGCGCCCTGCCCGGACGGCAAGCGTCGGCGGCAGTGGTCCAGCGGCAACCCGACCCGCAAGGCGGCCCAGGATGCGCTCCGGACCGAGCTGGGCCGCCGGGACCAGGGCGTCATTCTCAGCCCGAGAAGGTCACGGTGCGCGACTTCGCCGGCCGCTGGCTCGCCTACATGGCGATCCTCGGCCGGGACGAGCGCACCCTCCAGCGCTACCGCGAGCTGCTCGAGTTGCACGCGCTGCCGACGATCGGCGGTGTGCGGGTCCGCCAGCTCACGCCCGAGCGACTGTTCCGCGGCACGACAGCCGCGCTCGTCTTCCTGTGCAGCTTCGAGGCCATCAGCGCTCCGCCATGCAGTCCGGCACGTTCCGGCGCCCGACGTGCCTGCTGTGGTGCGAGCGTCGAGCTGCTACAGCGTGCCCGTGAGGAGCCGCTCGCCGAGGTCGCGGACCTCGGGGACGTCCGGGGCCGCGCGGCGAAGCCGCGTGTGGAGCGCCCGAAGGTGCGAGGCGGCCCGGCCCGAGCTGGTCTGCTCGAGCAAGTCGACGGTTTGGATGCTGACCCGGGCTGCCTCGGCTGCCTCGCCGGCCTGCTCGAGGCTCGCGGCGAGATAGGTCAGGAAGAACGCCCGGTCACGGGTGTAGGTCGGGTCGAGCCCGGCCAGCGCCT
>Ga0184627_10000031_pt1 | contig 87383 bp, 74 predicted proteins | sample PLM3_127_b1_FD_133150 | JGI IMG/M metagenome (GOLD analysis project Ga0184627, IMG submission 133150) | Groundwater sediment microbial communities from an aquifer in East River, Colorado, USA - PLM3_127_b1 | ecosystem: Environmental > Terrestrial > Soil > Riparian zone | place: USA: East River... | reverse complement strand
CTGCGAGGTGTCTTTATTGGGTTAGCAATTCAAAAAATCCAAATACAAAGGTATCACCGATATGAAAACATCTAATAATTTCCGGTCGATAGCAGCCTTATTGGCAATCTTTATTATCAATGTCGTTCTCGCTGGGTGCGGGGCAAAAGAAGAAACTCAGGCAGAGCGCGAAGCCCGCTGGGTCGAGGGAAGAATGACTTCTTTCGAATATGAACACGGCATCGGCCCGGTGACTCAAGAGCCGGAGTTGGGGCCGATTGATCCGGCCATGGCGGCAAAAGGAAAAGAATTATTTATCCAGAAGTGCGCCACGTGTCATTATCTGGATATGAAAAAAACCGGCCCGCCTTTGCGCGATGTTACCAAACGCCGCAGCGCCGCCTATGTACTAAATCAGGTTCAAAATCCGGAGAAGATGGGGAAACTGCACCCCGACGGAAAAAAACTGGTCGCCCAATACATGCAGTATATGACGATTCAGGGAATCACACCTGAAATTGCGCGGCAACTCTTGGAATTTTTGCGATCTGTAGCCGACCAGCCGCCGGTTGCGACAGAACAGCAGCCGGGCTTTGGCACACCACCACCGCCCCCAGATTCAGCGGCTACAAAATAGGGCAGAATTGAAATATGAAAGGTCTTTTAGATATCTCAAAAAAAAGGAGAGAAAAATGAAACAGTTCAAATTGAGAATTGCGGCCGTAATATTTTGCGGCCTGGCCGCAATAGTAGCGGCGGTTGCCGGTTGCTCGGCTAAAAAAGAAATCGGCGGTTTTGGGGACGCCGCCAGCAAAGTTTACGTTGCTCCGGGAAGTTATGATGAACTTTATGCTTTCATGTCCGGCGGATTCAGCGGACAGGTGTCGGTGTACGGACTTCCTTCCGGACGTCTTTTCAAAGTTATCCCGGTGTTCAGCCAGGACCCGGAAAAAGGATACGGTTATTCCGAAGAAACCAAACCGATGCTCATGACATCGCACGGCTTTATTCCCTGGGATGACGCCCACCATGCCCAGTTATCACGCACCAACGATTCGCTCGACGGCAAGTGGCTGTTCATTAACGGCAACAACACGCCGCGCGTGGCCCGAATCGATCTGACTACCTTTGAAACTGATGAAATCATTGAGATCCCGAATTCGGGCGGCAATCACGGTTCACCTTTTATTACGCCGAATACCGAATACGTGGTAGCTTCAACGCGATTCAGCGTGCCGATTCCCCAAAAGGATGTTCCTATTAGTTCTTATAAAGAAAACTTCAAGGGGAGTATCTCTTTTATCAAGGTGGACCCGACCACCGGTCATATGAAACTGGCTTTTCAGATATTAGTGCCGGGTATTGATTATGACTTGTCGCGCGCGGGAAAAGGGCCGTCTTATGGCTGGTCATTTTTTACTTCGTACAATTCAGAGCAGGAAAACACTTTGCTTGAGGTCAATGCTTCCAAAAATGACAAAGATTTTGTGGCGGCGGTTAACTGGAAACTGGCAGAAGAATTGGTAGCGCAAGGCAAGGGGACGGTCATGCCCTGCAATTATATGCACAACTTTCTTGATGAGGCCCGCATTGCCAAAAGTGAATCAATCAAACAGGTGACGGTGCTCAATGCGAAAGGATTTCCCGGGCTGATTTATTATTTGCCCACGCCGAAATCGCCTCACGGCTGCGATGTGGATCCGTCGGGTGAGTATATTGTGGCCGGCGGAAAACTGGCGGCGCTGGTAGCCGTGCACTCGTTTACTAAGATGCAAAAAGCGATTGAGAACAAGGAATTCGATGGTGAATTAGATGGAGTTCCCATTCTCAAATACGAATCGGTACTGGCCGGTGAAGTTCAAAACCCGGGGCTGGGCCCGCTTCACACCGAATTTGACGGCAAGGGCTACGGCTATACCTCGATGTTTCTTTCATCGGAAATAACCAAGTGGAAAATTGGCACCTGGGAAGTGGTGGACAGAATTCCGGTGTACTATTCAATCGGCCATCTGATGATTCCCGGCGGGGATACGCGGAACCCGTACGGAAAATATGTGGTGGCTCTGAATAAAATCACCAAAGATCGTTATCTGCCGACCGGGCCGGAGTTGTGCCAAGCAGGTCAATTGATAGATATCACCGGCGACAAGATGAAAATGCTCCTTGATTTCCCGTTAATAGGCGAGCCGCATTATGCACAAGCCATTCCGGCATCGCTGTTGATGGATAAGTCGGTGCGGTGGTACTCTATTGATGAAAACAAGAATCCCTACAAGGTAAAATCGGAAGCCGAAACCGGTATTAAGCGCGAAGGTAATACCGTGCATGTTAAGGTTTCGACTATTAGAACCCACTTTGCGCCGGATAATATAGAGGGTATCAAAGTGGGTGATAAAGTATATTTTCATGTTACCAATTTGGAACAGGACTGGGACGCTCCGCACGGGTTCGCCGTTATGGGAAATAATAATTCTGAACTGCTGGTAATGCCGGGAGAGACCAGAACTATCGTTTGGGAACCCAAGAAGTCAGGAGTGTATCCGTTCTACTGCACTGACTTTTGCTCGGCGCTCCATCAGGAGATGTCTGGATATATCCGAGTCTCCAACTAGAAAGTTGCAGATATGGAATACGTGAACAGCATAATTAAAATGAAAGGGGAGGATAGTGCAGTCCTCTCCCGCTCTGGAAGGACAGCTTTGGTGCAGTCATCACTGAATCTGACGTCGGGCATCTTAATAATCCTGGCCGCATTAGCTCTTTCGGCAACCTACTTTCTCCCCTTGTGGACGATTTCGCTAGATGCGCCGCAATATCCGGAAGGGCTGGGCATTGAAATCTGGATCAACCAGATGCAAGGACAAAATCCCCATGATTTGAATAAGATCAACAATCTCAATCATTACATAGGCATGAAGAAAATAATTCCGGAAGCGATTCCCGAATTGAAAATAATGCCCTGGGTCATGAGAGGAGTACTTCTGCTGGGGCTGGCGGTGGGAATTTTGGGCATGCGGAAACTTTTGATGATCTGGCTAATAGTTTTTCTGCTGGTCGCCATAGCGGGATTTGTTGATTTCTATCTTTGGGGCTATGACTACGGGCACAACCTTGATTTGGAACACGCCATTATCAAAGTCCCCGGCATGAGTTATCAACCGCCTCTGATTGGAAACAGGAAACTTCTTAATTTTACAGCAACTTCGCTCCCCGGTTCTGGCGGCTGGGTGGCTATTGGGTCATTTTTGACCGGTTTGGGTCTGTGTGTTTACGAAATTAGACGGCACCGGAAAGTAGCAGTTAATGAATAGACAAATTATAAAGATTGTTTCCATTTTGAGTTTGATGATAATTTTTAGCTGTGCGAACCGTGGTCCGTCAGAAATTCACTACGGTCAGGACCAGTGCGACTACTGCAAAATGACTATCGCTGACAGAAGTTTTGGTTCGGAACTGGTAACGTCCAAGGGGAAAGTATTCAAATTCGACTCGATTGAATGTCTGGCCGCCTTTGCCCAAGTAAGGGCAGAAGAAAAAGCGGAGCCAAAGTCAATGTGGGTCACGGATTTCAAGAACCCCGGAATTTTTATCCGAGTGGACAGCGCCACGATTATTTTAAGCGAACAGCAGAACAGCCCGATGGGAGTGGGGCTGATGGCATATGGATTGAGTTCACAAGGGATGGATTTCATCAACGGAAGGGGCGGCCGAATTTTGAGATGGACGGAGGCGTGCGAGTTGGTGGCTAAAGAATGGAAACTTTGAGCCGCACATGAAATCAGTTTGGCTGATATTTATTTTTTCGTTTCTGGCCATCTTCGGGGCGACAGCTTCATTCTCTGCTGTAATTGAAGTGCGGCCGAGCGGAACTTTGTCATCATTGAAGTCTGCTATAAGTGCGGCTCATAAAAATGATACTATCCGCGTATCTGCCGGGATATACGTTGAACACGATGTAAAGATAACCAAACCGCTGACAATCGAAGGGACTGGTAGTCCCGCAATCGATGCCGACGGCAAAGGGATGATTTTTGTTGTCCATGCGTCAGGTGTGACTATAAGCGGCCTGCGACTGATTAATACTCCTGTTAGCTTCGTCAAAGAGAACTCGGCAATTCTTCTCGAAAAAGTTCAGAACTGCAAGATAATTGACAACGCTTTTGAAAATAATTTCTTCGCCATTTACGCGGCTAATTCAGCCAATTGCGAGATTTCGGGAAATGTGATAGTCGGCAATTCCGAGACGGTGGTTTCAGCCGGAAATGGAATTCATTTGTGGTACTGCAAAGACATGACCATTGCGGGAAATACTGTCAAAGGGCAGCGCGACGGAGTTTATTTTGAATTTGTCAAGAGCAGCTCGGTCAGGGACAATCTAATCGAAAAAAATCTTCGCTACGGACTGCATTTTATGTTTTCCGACAGCTGCCTGTATGAACGTAACAAATTTATCGGGAATGGAGCCGGTGTGGCCGTCATGTACACTCGTCAGGTGGTCATGTTGAATAACGTCTTTAAAGACAGCTGGGGCGGGGCGGCTTATGGACTCCTTTTGAAGGATATCAAGGATTGCCGCATAACAGGAAACAAATTCGAGCGGAATTCCGTCGCGATTCATATCGAGGGCTCCGACCGTATCAGCATTGAAAAAAATGAGTTGACTGACAACGGCTGGGCCATAAAAATAATGGCCAACTGTCTGGAGAGCGAAATTATCGGCAATGATTTCGTGAACAACTCTTTTCAAGTGGCCACTAACAGCATAAACAGCCGCAGTACTTTTTCCGGCAACTATTGGAGCACGTACAGCGGCTATGATCTTGATAAAGACGGCTACGGCGATGTCGGCTACCGGCCGGTATCTTTGTATTCGCTTTTAGTGGAGTCGAATCCGCCGACTTTGGTTTTATTGCGCAGTCTGGTAATAGATGCGCTTAATTTGGCGGAAAGAATTATTCCCACTTTGACGCCGCAGACTTTGGTGGACTCCAAACCGCGGATGAGCAGGAATTTATGATTGAGATTGCACATTTACATAAGCGCTTCGGCAAGTTTGCGGCGTTGCAGGATATTTCGCTTTCGATAATGTGCGGGAAAGTGACCGGTATTATCGGGCCGAACGGCTCCGGAAAAACCACTCTAATTAAATCGATTCTGGGGTTGGTGCATCCGACCTCGGGAACGCTTTCCGTCAACGGATTTCTTCTGAATGGAGATGCCGCCTACCGGCGCTGGATTGGCTATATGCCGCAGTTGGCTCGATTCCCACAGGATCTCAAGGGGTGGGAAATACTCAAGATGATCAAGCGACTGCGCGGCGAACAGCCGTCGCTTGAGAAAGAGCTGATTGAATTGTTTCAATTGAGACCGGAATTGGACAAACGAATGAGAGCTTTATCCGGCGGCAATCGCCAGAAACTTAGCATAGTGATTAGCTGTATGTACGACCCCGATTTGCTTATTTTTGACGAACCCACTGCCGGCCTGGATCCGGTGTCAGCCACGCGCCTGAAAGATTTTATTCAATCATTGAAGCAAAAAGGGAAGACCGTCATTATGGCCTCGCACATCATGAGCGACATCGAAGAACTGGCCGATGATGTTATCTTATTACTTGATGGGCGTATCAGATTTACCGGCAGTATTCGTGATTTGAAGCTACGAACAGGTCAGCCGTTTTTGGAGAGGGCCATTGTTGAAATCCTGGAAGAGAATGCGTCATGAAACATACATTACAAATCGGGCTTTTTTCTTTGCGTGATGTATCCCGCAACATGTGGGTGCTCATTTATACGGCATTTTTTGCGCTGGTGACGATAGGACTATTTCAGTTTCAGGGACATTCCGGCAAAGTGACTGTTTCAATCATGAGCATTTGTTTGATTCTGATTCCGTTGGTGAGTGTGCTGTTTGGGACGATGCACTTTTATAATCTGCGGGAGTTTATCGAATTGATGCTGACCCAACCGGTCAAGAGGCGGACGGTCTTTATAGGAATGTACTTGGGAATTGCCACGGCTCTGGTGAGCGGATTTTTGATTGGCGTGGGAATTCCACTTTTGTTATTCGGGCTGGGGAATCAGCCGCAGATAATTTCATTACTTATTTTATTATTAATCGGTTCAATTTTGACGTTGATTTTTCTGGCCGTTTCTTTTCTAATTGCGGCTTATTTTGATGACCGGGGTAAGGGAATTGCGTCGGCCCTGGCTTTCTGGCTGGTAACTGCACTTCTTTATGATGGCTTGGTGCTTTTTATTGCCACGGCATTTTCGGAATACCCGCTGGAGAAACTCTTGCTGATTCTATCCATGGCCAATCCTATCGATCTGGCCAGAGTTACTCTTCTCGTGCAGTCGGACATCGCCGCGCTGATGGGTTATACGGGAGCAGTTTTTAATCGATTCTTTGGAACAGCTTCAGGTGTAACCATAGCAGTGCTTTCGCTTTTTGTCTGGGTCGCGGCTCCTCTCACATTCGGATTGACCCGTTTCCGAAGGAAAGATTTTTGACTTTTAACCAATTCGGGACGGATTTCTCTTAATACCCTATTCTTTATGCCACTTTCCCGATGACCCAGTTGCGAAAGTCGTCTCGTAGACCCCGTAACTTAGCTCATGGAGCAGCTCGTCTTAAGTCAGCGGGTTGCAGGTTCGAGAATTGCTGGGCGATACCTTTTGGATTCGAACCAAGACTTCAATACTCGACAATCTTATGCTAAAATGCTTTCATATCAAATTAAGTGTGACCAAAGAGTGTCCATAAAAAAACTCGTCAAACACTACAAGTCTGTTTCTTAAGTCGTTGGATAAAAACAGAATAAACAAGTCTATGATTAGGGTGCACTGCGCAAGAACGTACTTGCACCTAAACCGTAAGAGCAGTAACTTGTTGCCGTTCTGATAGATGCCGAAGTGGTGAAACTGGTAGACGCGCTGCGTTCAGGGCGCAGTGTTCGCAAGGACGTGGGGGTTCGAGTCCCCCCTTCGGCATTTAGTGTAACGACAAGAATGGATATTGAGAAGATTGTCTGATGGCTGATATTGTTTATTGAAAACTGTTTTTGGAAACTGGATTACTTCCAGTCCCCCATGGCAATAAAAGCGCCCCAGGTGAACGGATGGTCGGCGAAGCCGCTCTTGCGGAGTTCGTTGATCTTGGCTACTTGAATGTTTCGAAGGCGGTCAGGCAATAGTTCATCAGAATGAACATATAATTGCGACATTATATCGGCAGTTGTCTTGTCATCGATAGACCAAAGTGCACTTATGACCGTTTGAGCACCTGCTTCAAGAAAAGCTCTTCGTAGACCATATACCCCTTCACTCGCTTCAATTTTGCCGAGTCCAGTTTCACACGCTGAAAGTACGACCAGTTCTGTACCCCTAAGGTCGAGGCTGGACACTTCCAATGCCGTTAGGATGCCATCTTCGAATGTGCCGTTGTCGGCGTTGCTTTGCTGTTTATCTGAAGCAGTTAGGAAGATGCCAGATAGTAAGTATGGGTTTTCATAAAAGTATTGCCCACGCCACATGCCGGAATACATTAGGCTATCCGTCTGACAGCCGGAACTCAAGTAGAAACCATGAGTGGCCAGATGAATAATCTTTTTCCCTTTGGCATTTTCTTTGAATTCTTGTTCACTGGCGAAACTCCCAAGCTTCAAAGTTACGCTTTCGCTTGAATTCTTCTTAATTGATTGCTCTATGAGCTTTGCTTCACGTTCGGTATAGGGAAGAGGTGCAAGTGACGGATTGCTTAGTAGTAAGCAGTCACTGCTTAAACTTCGCAGCACACTTCTTAAATCAGTATTCTGACCTTCTTCAAATGCCAGTTGTTGGCTTTCAGTGGAATCTAAATTAAATATGGGATTTGCAAATACAATAATATTCTGTGCAGCCACAGAGATTGCAGAACTATCTTCAAATGATTTATTTGAACCAAGATAATGTAATGGTATTTTTTCGATGAGGTAATGATCTTCATTGTCAATTAGCCCGGCAAAGGAAAGCATGTGCAACGGGCCGTCTGGAATTAGATACAAATACTGCGCACGATTTAGGCTTTCTTCAAAAGGCGCAATTAAAGTCGAGTAGAGTTTTCGGCTGATTGCTTTGAATTCATTGGTCTCGGCAACAGTCGGTAAGTACGTTCTGCCCGCCATCTGTTTCCGGTATAGTTCAATCAAAGAATCAACATATTTGGCATTACCTAGGTCGACCATATCAATAAACTTGTCATTTGAGCGGCAAATTCCCAAATAATGTGTTTCATCGTATTTCTTCACATCGTAATAAGTCCAGCGGAAATACTCAATTGTTAGAGAGCTTTTAGGCAAAATGTCCCATATTGGGCTATCAGTAGTCGGTGTGATGGTGTCGCCTCGTCCAGAAGAATCAAGTTTACTTAAAAGATCAATTTCAGCTGTTGCTTGAAGTAGTAGAATTGAATCAATAGCCTGAATGTGAATCGAATCAAGCTGGTCGTGGTTATAAAACAATGAATGAGCTAATGCCGCATTTATTTTAGCCAATGTGCTATCGCTGCCAAACTTTTTGAGTTTTTTCTGACGCTGCATAATAAAATTAGTTACGGCGCCATGCGCCTCTTCTACCAATGAAGCAGACAACCCAATTGATTTTAATTCCTTTTCTTTCAAACCAAAATATATAGACAGATAATGATTCAAAGGCCATCGAAGTTTTTTAGATATTTTTAATAAGCTGAACCCCTCCGCTTTTAATGCACTAATCTTTAATTCATTAAGATACTGTTTAGAAAAGTCGTGAAAATATAAGAGGGAATTGTAATCGTTTTCTCTGGGATCTTTTATTTTTGATAATGTTCTCAATGTATCCACTGATTGTTGCCCGGTTGCTCTGACAAGTCGCAGCAACGAATCGTTATAAAGCGCGGCCTTGTCATAATTTTCCATGGCTAGCGATGCTTCAATCTTACTTTTGAGAATGTGTTGGTACTTTACGGAATCGATAAGTGCGCCGTTTTTGACGAACACGGAAGTAGCTAACTGCATGAGGCTGTCAGAGGCATCGCTATTTCCTAATTCAGCTTTGACAAGTGCGACACGTGAGTAAATGGCAGTTCGCCCGACGCTATCTTTTAAATTAGCCGGTTGAGGAAGATTTGATAACACCGAATCAAGCAATAGGTTGCATTGTTCAATCTGGCCAAACGTGTCATAAAGCTCCGCTAAAGAAAACTGAAGATTGGCCAACAATTCTCTTTGTGACACATCTTCTCTGTCAATGTGATAAATGCTGTGTCGTATGAGGCCAATTGCCGACTTCAAAAAGTCGGAATCATGGTTCTCATATCCTACGTCCCGATAAAACGATGCAAGCCATTGTTCTGCCTCCAAATACCGCTTGCTACAAAAACCATATTCTTCTCCGTAGAGAGTTCTTATCTCTAAATAAGCTGCCTCAGCTATTCTGTAATTGTTTATTTTGGTGAAATATTTTGCGATAAGTAGGTTGTAGTCAACGAGTGGCTCTAAGCCTACTCTATCTTGATTGGATATGCTGAATAAAGTATCGAACTGTTTGCCAATTTCTCGAAGTTTATTCAATTGATCTTTCTCAAGGCATATGCGCAAATACTCCACTACAGTCTGCCAAAGAAAGATGAAGTTTTCATCGCTATCGGTTGTATCAATTTGTGTGGCAAGTTGAAATAATGAGTCGGCCGTTGCGTAATTTTCGAGCTTGTGCTGGATTATTGCCCTTTGTTGATATAACTCGCAAACTTTGAAATCACGGGGATTGAAATGGGTTAATCTAATTTTGACAGCCTCATTCATCAAGGAATCGGCGGTGGGCAATTGACCCATTCGATAATGAATAATGGCGAGCCAAAAAAAGTTGTTTGAAGTTTCTACGCTGTTGTCGCCGTGAACAATTCTCGCCAATTTCAAAGCTTCATTGTATGTGGAGCGAGAGCTATCATACATTTCTCGATCAATGAGTATTTCTCCCAAGGTCATTATTGCTCCGCCAACTTGATCACTCACTTCTCCATGCTCTTTCGCCTCAACTTGGATCAAATCTCTTTGTTTGTCCTCTGCCTGTTCAAATTGTCCCATTTTTCTGTTCGCGGTTACTAAATTCCTTAATATGCCTACAATGGTGCCATGATTCGCGGCAGTGTCGGAAATTGGAGTCTCATAAGCAATTCTTAGTACCGAGTCGGCTCTTTTGTTAAGCTCCATTTCGCAATAGGTGCTGCCTATCCAGTAAAGAGACCTAACATACTCGGGATGTGACCGACCTACATGTCCTTCAGTAGTCTGAAGTGCTTTATTGAAAAACTTTTCCGCGTCGTCGTATTCTTTCTGCTTGTAGTGCAGGTATCCAATCTGTAAATATGCTTCGCCGACTTTGAAGTGTACACTACCGAGCGTTTTTTGCCTTAAAGAAAGGACTTGGTAGGCGAGCTTAAACGCTTCTTCGGAGTTCCCTTTGCCCAACAACTGTATGTCGGACATAGTAATCAAAATTGTGGCCAGAGCAGTGTCATCTGGACTGAGTTCTCCTTTAGCCAGAGAAAATGCCTTTTCCGCCAAAACCCAGGCTGAATCATATTGGTTGTTATTTTCGAGTGAATCTGCTTGTTGGTAGAGTTGTCTCCAGAGTGGTTTTGCTTCGCCGCTTGCAGAAATATTTAAAGTTAAAATTAGATATAAGGTACAAGCAAATAACCGAATCATTGACTCACCTCCAATCCCCCATCGCAATAAATGCTCCCCAGGTAAAGGGGTGGTCGGCGAAACCGCCTTCGCGGAGTTGATTTATTTTGGCTAATTGAATGCGGCGCATTTTTTCCGGAAGTGTTTCATTGGACTCTGTATATAGCTCCGACATCATTGAGGCGGTCTCTTTGTCCGACACAGGCCAGAGTGCGCTGACCACAGTTCTGGCGCCGGCCATTTGAAAGGCGCGGCGCAGTCCGTACACGCCCTCTCCTTCTTTGACTTCCCCTAATCCTGTCTCGCAGGCAGATAAAACAACCATATCTGTTCCGTGTAAATTCATTGCAGAAACTTCATAGGCCGATAGAATGCCGTCTTCGGCATCGACACTATCCGCACCTTGTCCGTGAAGATTAGCACCGGCAAATAAAAGTCCAGAAAGGAGCAGAGGATTTTCCCCGATGAACTGTGCATCTTCGCCAAACCGTGCGGCTTTTTGTTCGGGGTTGCAGTGTTCTTCCAAATAATAGCCGTGGGTGGCCAGATGAATGATTCGTTTTCCTTTCGATTCGGACTTGAAGTTTTCCTCACTGGCTTGCGGACCGAAAAAGGCGGCTGCCTTGTCCTTTTTGCTGGCATTCCAATGTTGAACGATGGCCTCGACCTCTTTACGAGTATAGGGAAGAGACTTCACCTCCAACGAACTCAAGTCACCGCAGCCAGAGCGAACATTTCGATTAGTATAAATTTCATCAGGGTTGACAGATGCATACAGTGCACTATCACTTTTTCCCAGTCGGGTAGCAACTGTGGCATTGTAGTCGGGGTCGCCGATGGCCAAAAGATTCTGTCCGCTTTCTTCCGGCTCACTTAATCGAATCAAATCCCGCCCGGCGGAGAGATAGTGGATGGGATATTTTTCAATGAGATATTTTCCATCTTCATCAATCAGTCCAGCGAAGGAGACAAGGTTTAAGGCGCCATCAGGGGCGACTATTACAAGTTCTTTGCCCGACAAATGTTTCTCAACAGGCCGAACAGTTGCATTATAGATCCTCTGTGCGATTGTCTGGTATTCCTCTTTTTGCTTTTTGGTTGGTGCGAATTGCTGTTGTGAAATCTTCAAGGAATGATTTTTGTATTCGGCTATAAGGCTGTCAATCGGCCGCGCCGCGCCGAGGTCAATGATGTCTGGCGAATCAGTATTACCTAGTGCGACAACCAAATAATGCGGAATATTGGTATCCGGCTTTAATTGCAGGTAGTCATATTTCAGATACTCAAGTAGGACTGATTTCTCTGGCATTAGCGACACAATTCTGTCAACGCTGATATCCTGCGAAGATTTGAATTTGGCAAAACTGGCGCTCTTGCGAGCGAGGTCGGATTCAAGTTTCTTCGTCAAAGCTGATAATGAATCAAGTTTGTGTTTGTATTGACCGGTAGTGTCGTTATCGTCAGGACCGGAGACATATATTTTAGAAAGCAGGAATTGATTGAGGCGGAGGGATTCGGCAAGGGCAAGGGTGGTAGAATCAGTTTCGGTGACAAGCGGCATACGGCGTTCATAAACCATATCCGAAACTTGACCCTTCATTTTCATAGTCACTGAAGCCGTTTCCATTTCATCAGATCGTTCAAGCGAATCGCAATCGAAATAACACGACAGGTAGATATTGGATGAACTGCGGGTGTTCAGGAAGAATGTTAGCGCATCTCTTTCAGATAGAACATGTGCATTTTCCAGGAAATGCTTTTCACGAATACGAAGCGCTTGATCGCTTTCTTGAATGGCAATGAGCATTTTGCGTTGAAAGCGATTGAGTTTGGCAATTCCTTCTTTTGATTCAGCCACAAGCAGATGTTCCGGTCCCAGAGCTTTTTCGAATATGGCCAAAGCCCGCTTGAAAAGCGGCTCCGCTTCCGCGTACTTCCCCTGATCCCTATAAAGAATCGCCAGGTTGTTAAGACTTAAGGCCACATCCGGGTGTTCAGGCCCGATTGATTTTTCCCGGATTGTTAATGCTCGCAAATAAAATGTCTCCGCGTCCATTAGCTCTCCCTGCATCTGGAAAAGCTGTCCAAGGCTAAAGAGGCCACTAGCCACATCCGGATGTTCCGGCCCCAGAGCTTTTTCGCTGATGGTCAAAGCCCGCTGATTAAGTGGCTCCGCTTCCGCGTACTTCCCCAGATCCGTATGAAGAATTGCCAGGTTGTTAAGGATTCGGGCCACATACGGATGCCCCGACCCCAGAGTTTTTTCGTTTATGGCCAAAGCCCTCTGATAAAGCGGCTCCGCTTCCGCGTACATCCCCTGTTCCCAATAAACAATTGCCAGGTTGTTAAGGGTCTGGGCCACATCAGTATGCTCCGGCCCTAGAGCTTTTTCACGGATGGCCAAAGCCCGCCGATAATGCGGCTCCGCCTCTGTGTACTTCCCCTGATCCTGATAAAGAGAGGCTAGGTTGGTAAGGCCACGGGCCAAATCCGGATGTTCCGGCCCCAGAACTTTTTCGAAGATGGTCAAAGCCCTCTGATGAAGCGGCTCCGCTTCCGCGTACTTCCCCTGATACTGATAAAGACTTGCCAGGGCATTAAGGCTAAAGGCCACATTCGGATGTTCCGGCCCAAGAGTTTTTTCGTCTATGGCCAAGGCCCGCTGATGAAGCGGCTCCGCTTCCGCGTACTTCCCCTGGTTAAGATAAAGATATGCCAGGCTGCTAAGGCTACCGGCCACATCTGTATTCTCCGGCCCTAGAACTTTTTCACGGATGGCCAAAGCCCGTTGAAAAAGTGGCTCCGCTTCCGCGTACTTCCCTTGAGCAACATAAAGATCTGCCAGGTCGTTAAGGCTTGAGGCCACAGACGGATGTTCCGGCCCCAGCAGTCTCTCCCTAATTGCTAACGCACTTTGGTACAGGGGTCCAGCCCCGGCATAATTACTGGAAAGGTCGTTATAAAGACCTAGCCTATGAAGAACCAAGGCGACAACAGTATCCTCTTTCCCAAACTCCTTCTCCGCAAGTTCTAATGCCTGTTGACCAACTACTATTGCAGAATCCTGATTCTGCGCCGCTGACAACGAATCCGCCCTATCGAGCAGTTCTTTCCATTTTGGTGTTTCTGACTGGCCGGATATTGATGATGCGATAGCTAATAACGAAACAAATGTTGCGATTAAAAGCCGCGCTTGGAATGAATTGAATCGATTAAACATGACATTGCCTCCCGTATATGAGATTTTAAGTTCTTTCAGTGAATTGCTTTATCTTGCCTCTTCAAAATTATAGATAAACCCAAATGTTGATTTGAACCAGTCGTCGCCGCCGTACGTGAATGTGACGACGCCTTTGGAAATCTGCTCCTTGTCGACTTTCACTGCCACTGTGTCCTTACTCATATCAACTTTGTAAAGGGAGCGGTCGGGAAGATTCAATATCCAGGCTTCAACCGGTGCTGCCGTAGTATCTGATATTGGAATTACTGCTGTAAATTCTTTAATGATTTTGCCGGTGTCATCCTGAATTTTGAGTTGAACGGTGCGTGTATTTTTATTTGCAGTCGGCTGCGGCACTTCCGACACGAACTTGAATTCTCCACCCTCATATTCAAGCAAAAACCTGAATTCAGCGAGGGCGGCGGAATCGGGGGCAGTGTGTACCTTGAACGAAGCAGTATCATTCGCACCGCGCGGCTGCATGCTGATTAAGAGTCCCGGGTCAACTTCTTGAGCAAATAATTTCAAATTGGCCACCTGAATTGCGGAATCCACTGGATCAAAGAGATTGGATTGTTTCATCATTTCAACAGCAACCAAGACTATTAATGCAGCTGCGGCTACGGGGGCAAGAATGCGGAGCGTATTTGTCAATTTCTTTTTCTCGACCAATCGCAAGATTCGCATTGGAACTTCTTTCACTTCCAATTGCTCTGCCTTTTCAGCAGTCTCCCGACTGGCGAAAACTTCCATTTCTTCAGCCATTTCCATGATTTCTTTTCGGAAGGAATGGGACGCATCAAGCGCCGCCCACATTTTGGCCTGCTGTTTTTCGGTGGCGTCACCGGTGAGATAGGTGTGAATACACTCGTCCGTAGGACGATTAAAAGATTGTGAAAGTTCCTGGTCGGCCTCGGATATTAACCGGTCCAAAGCTTTTTCTTTATCAGAACGATTGTCGTCTTGGTCGTTCAATTTATCTCCTAAAGGACTCTTGATTTACGGAACAGACCTTCAATGTGATAACGAGTTGAATTCATAATTTTCCGAAAAATATCTTCCATTTGTCTTCGAGTTTTATCTAAGGTAGTCCTCGATTTTTATCCCCTTTTGCCACAATAGGTTTGCCAGTTTTTTGCGGCAGTGGGCCAGATCGTTGGCCACATTTTTGGCTTGCTCGGCCGAAAAGCCCATAACTCGCACCATTTCTCTTGGGCGAAATTCTTTGGCTGCCAATTTCAAAAGCAACCGGCATTTCGTGCCTATTTCAATGAGACACATTCTAACTGCTTCCAGCGCCTCTTTATGCTCCACATTAAATAACGCTTCGATGCCGGGATTTTCAGACACATTTTCCGGCGAGTCAGCTGTTTCTGTCTCGTAGGGTATTTCATGTCCCTGTTTTCGCAAGAAATCAATAATCTTGTGATGAGATATAATGTACAGCCAGGCCGCAAATGGTTTTCCTTTGTTCTGATATGTTCGCATGACGCGGAATTCATCCTTAATACAGTGAATTACTATGTTTTGAATAATGTCTTCTTGATCCTCTTTATTCAGATTGCGAAACAGTTTGGGAGGGACAACGCGCAAGAGTTTCGCGGCGAACAAATAGAATTTACTGGCTGCTTCCTTTGGATTGTCATCCATTAAATCAAGAAATGACGGCCAATTGTGATTTTCACTATTCATTTAAGCCCTGTCAAGAATTTACAATGATAACAATGACACAGAAGCGCTTGCCCCAATTTAAGTTAAGCCGGCTGTACCGTCAATAGGAGAGTGTTAGGCCTGAATCAGACCTGAAGGCCGACTCACTTATTTTTCAGAAACCCCTCCCTGTACCCGTTAGTAAAGATGAAACTAACAACAATAAATAGAGGAGCATAAGATGAGTTCAGCAAAATATTTAACGGTATTTGCGCCGTTAGAACGAGACCTCCTTAACAAGGTGAATGAGTTGGTCTTCGATAAGCCGTTTGACGAATGTAAGCAAAAGCTGCTTGAAGTTGAATTAAGGAGATTCTCGGAAGAGGTCATAAGCAGAGTTGCCATCGCACTGTTAGCCTGACGATTTCGCTCAAAAAGGCGATGGCTAAAACAGAGATATGAAACTGGCAAAAAACAAAAACTGACTAAAATAGGAGGTATGACAATGAAAGCTTTAATGACAATTCTGGCGACAATTACGCTGGTAACATGCCAGAACCATAATTCGGGGCGCGATTACACCGACTACATGCCGACCACTGGGATTTACATTATCGATGACAAATTGCAGAAAGCGTTTGAAGAACAGGCTTTCACAGTCGTCATGAAAAACACCAAGCGCGTGACTGATTCGGTGGTTCTGGAAATCTCCAAACGATTGTCTCTTCTGACTGAAACCAGACGGCAAGCCAGAATAGGGCAGGAATTCCGGCAGGTTTCCCAGAGGTGGCCAAAAGCAAATAATGTCCGAACAGAAGACTCCGGCGCAGGTCACTATTGCGGCACCGGTGATATAGAACAGTTGATGATCAACGGTTCCAACAAGCCCATCGACACCGTTGTCGGTTACTATCGAATTACCAAGGACAGAGTGCCCTACGTGATGACGGCGTGCGATGAAAACATCAGTCTGGACTTCTTTGATCTTTGTCCGTTCGCCGGTGACGATGAAATAGTCGCATTCATAGGTTCTTTCGAGCGGATGTGTCCGGCCGACCGCAGGTTTTCGGAAATCTTCACAGTGAAAGAATTCTCATTTTTTGGAAGGCCTATGGAGAAAGAAAGAAGAGTAGCTCAAATCGATGACTTCTGAAAGCTGAAAGCCAAAAGAATCCTTTAATTATATCATGACCTGACGGTCGAGGGGGAGCCGTCAGGTTTTTTGTGTCCATTGCAGGTCAAAGCCCACAAAAATTCAGGAAACTGAACAAATGAATGGGAAAACACTAATTCATTGGTGGCCTTTGGTTCGCGTTGTAATTACTTGGAAATCAAGGTGTTGTGAAAAGTGGACATGAGTATCCCCAGTTAGGCATAGAAATTCAAACTTTGTAAGCAAAGGCGATATACAAGTTTGTGTCACCATGATGTTGTCACTTCCGCCAGGTCCTTCCCCAAATGCAATCGGCACCAGGGTGATTTCGGTTGGATAACGGCCCCGGTCGCTTATATTATTAAAAGTGCGACTTTCATCACTGGTTGTTTTCTTCTAGATGACTGATGCTGTTACTTTAAGGAAGTCGATTTCTAAGAGGGCTTATGTCCATCCGTAGATTGTCGGCGCTTTCGATAATGATATTTCTTCTGATTTTTGTTATTGAAAACACAAATTGTGCAGCCGCGATCATGGGATACGCTGAAATATCTGTAACTGCCGGCTCGCAGGTTCATTTCAGAGTCAAATGTACGGCAAGCTCTTTTAATGTCAGCTGGTATCGTTATGACGTAACTGATTCACTGACTGACAAGATTGATGACAATGTTTTTGAATTTGACGGTTACCGCATACCGCTTCACAAAGTATTCGACGCCGGCATGTTTCCGGTAATTCCGCAGCCCGCTGACGACGATGACGCCTACAAGAATGGCTGTAACTGGCAGGTCACATGCACGTTTAATATACCTGAAGATTGGAAAAGCGACCTTTATCTGGCGAAATTACGAGATGATATTGGTCATTATACTTACATTCCGGTAATTGTTCGAAGCAATTCACCGGGTGACCAGTCAAAAATTGCGGTGGTTTCCGCCACTAATACCTGGCAGGCGTACAATAATTATGGCGGCGCCAGCTTTTACACTTGTAATCGACCAAGTTGCTCGACTTTTTCAAGTTTTGTAAGTTACGATCGCCCCTTAGTCAACACTGTCCCCACTCCATCAGGACATCTTTCGGAAATAGAGCATCTGCTCCTGAAGTTTCTCAAGACTCACGGAATCGACTACGAACAACTTTCCGACTTGGATTTGCATTCTGCCGCCGCCAATGGTCTCCTGAACAATTACAATGTGGTGATTCTTTCAGGACATTCGGAGTACTGGTCGGAAGAGATGAAAGAGGCTGTCGAATCATTTCTTGACCAAGGAGGGAAGTTAATAAACCTCTCCGGCAACACGATGTTTTGGAAAGTCCAATTTGACGGAAATCGCATGGAAAAGGTTGTGAGGTGGCGGGTTTTTATGCCCGGAGGAGAGTTTGGCGTTCTCGGAGCGGGCTATCAAGGAAGGAATTGTTGTCCAGTTTGTGCCGGATTTCAAGCACTGCGCACGCATTGGATATACGAGAATACAACTGTTCGTGAAGATAGCGTGTTTGGCAGTTTCGGGGTGAATCAGCATCCTGACGGGTGCTCCGATGGCAGCAGCGGCGCCAGCGGTTGGGAGTTTGATGTGGTTGGACCGGGAAGCCCGTCGCCATGCGGGGATGGACTCTGGACTGATTGTCTTGAATTACTGGCTAAAGGACTCAATCAAAATGCTGTAGGTCAACAGGTAGGTTCGGACATGTTCATTTATCATCGCGGGAGGGGCGGATATATTTTCGCAGCGCCTTCCATCACGCTCACCGGCAGCCTGGTTGTCGACACCACGCTGCAACAGATTATTCTGAATGTAATTCAGACATTTCTTTCCAATTCAATTCCCGGCCCGGAAGAAAGCTGTTGCAACGGGCATATAGGCGATTTAAACAGCGACGGAAGTGACGCCGACATTTTGGACCTGAATTTCGCCATAAACAGGATTTTCAGGAATGGTCCCAGTTCGGGCTGTCCGGGTGAATCTGATTTGAATGGAGACGGCAATCTTTTAAACATTCTCGATTTGTCTTTCCTGGTCAATAGATGCTTCCGCGGTGGCCCTGCTGCCGGACATTGCCAATACTTCTGATTCCTAACTAAAAGGCGTCCAAATTAAGAATTGACCTTGATGACCACTTTCCCTATATGTTTCTGGGATTCGAGATGCTTGTAGGCGTTGACTGCATCGTCAAAAGGAAAGACTTTATCAATCCAGGGGTGCAGTGTGGAGACTTCGCAGGCGCGGGCAAACGACTTTAGTTCTTCACGGGATTCCATAAATATGCCGCGTAAGGTAATCTGCCGCCGGACGACATCGAAAAGCTTAAAGCTAGTGGAGCGGTCGGCAATATTTCCAATAATCGCAATTCGAGAGCTGTAACCGGCGGCCAGAATCGATTTGGTCAGCACATCACCACCGGCCGTATCGACCACGACATCCACGCCATTGCCGCCGGTGATTTCTTTTACTTGATTGGGCCAGTTCTCATCTTTGTAATTGATGGCGGCGTCGATTCCGATTTTTTGTTTCACTGCCTTGACTTTTTCATCGTTTGAGGAACTCAAGATAACACGAGCGCCCAGGCCCCGGGCAATCTGCGCGGCAAAAATAGAAACTCCTCCGGTGCCATGTACTAAAACCCACTCACCGGGTTGAGCTCTACAGTGAGTGACAACAGCCGCCCAGGCCGTAAGTCCGGCTATCGGCAGTGTTGACCCTTCTTCTGGTGTCATATGCGACGGCATCTTGACCAGCGCTTCGACCGGATATGTAATTTGTTCAATCAGTACGCCATCGACACCCAATCCGCCGACCATTGTTCTAATCCAGCTTGATTTCAATTTTCCCGCCGGCCAGAAGCGAAAAGGGTGGCTTATGACTTTGTCCCCGGCTTTGATGGTTTTTACATCAGGTGAAGTTTTCAGAACAACGCCGGCCATGTCAGTGCAGGCGATGATTGGCGGGTCGTATTGGCCGCCGTAATCGCCTCTAGCGACCATCAAGTCGCGATAGTTTAAGGAAACAGCGTGAACTCGGACCAATACTTCGCCGGGGACTAATTCTTGGGGGAGCGGTCTTTCGGCGAGTTTGAGAGTGTCAATTCCCCGACAGTCTGTCAGCCAACACTTATTCAATTTATTCGGCCTGTAATACGTCCCATGAATCTAAGAAATTGCAGGGGCAGTGGTTTGATGATTTATTCTAAAAATTTCAATCTGTTGTTTGACCTGTTCAGAGTCGGAAACGTGCTCCATCATTACCCGCAATTCTTTAGCGCCGTCGAATCCGGTGGCATATGCTCTCAAATGTTTTATCATGACGGCAAAGTTCTTTTTTTTCTCGAATACCTTCTCGTACATAAGCGAATGTTCAACCATTGTGTTTAATCTTTCCTCGATCGTAATGCTTGCGCGAGTGCGGCTACGATTGAAGAGCCAAGGATAGCCGTAGATGGCACGGGCCATCATGACGCCGTCAATTCCGGTTTTCTGAATCATTTCAGCGGCCTGGTCAAGGTCTTTCAAATCTCCGTTAGCCAGTATCAAAGTATTGGTTCCTTTAGCAGTTTTAACGGCCATATCAATTGAGTCCCAATGGGCCTTGACCAGAGACATTTCCTTTTTGGTGCGCAAATGCAAAGTAATAGCCGCCGGTCTGGATTCAAGTAGGTGGTTTATCCATTCTTCGAGAGTAATAGCATTGTAACCAATGCGGGTTTTGATTGAAACAGGAAGCTCACCGGCGCCTTCTTTGGTAGCACGAATAATGTCTTTGGCCAATTCAGGGTTGTTGATAAGGGCAGCACCGGAGCCAGTATTCGTCACTGCCCTGACCGGACAGCCCATATTAAGGTCGATACCGTCGAATTTCAGTTCCTGGGCCAGTTGTGCCGATTTGAAGTAGTTTTCCGGGTTGTTACCAAACAGTTGAATTACGATTGGACGCTCGATTTCATCATAGTAAAGATATTTCATCAGGTTTTCGCGTCCGGCCGAACAGAGGCCGTCGGCAGAAACGAATTCCGTGAACTGGACATCGGGCTTGCCGTATTTGGCGATGATGAATCTAAAGGCAGCGTCAGTTACATCGGCCATGGGGGCCATAGCGTAGATGGGTTTTTTTAGTTTACCCCAAAAGCCGTTATTGGTAACAGAATTCATAAACTCAATATAGTGGGAAATAATTAAAAATACTTTTAGAAAGTCAGCCGGACGTAAAAAATCGGACTGGTGCCCGACGCTTGCGAAGTTGGGGAGCCCGTTAATTCATAGTCATTAAATGAATAAAACAATTCAGCTACTAAAAATCCGGCCAGAGCCCCGGCCGCCACGTCTGTAAAAAAGTGCTTATAGGCATGGATTCTGGACCAGCCGACAAATGACGCCCAGCTGAACAGAAGCGTTGGCGGCGCCCATTTCCAGCCGTTGTATTCACTGGGAGTTAATTCGTGGCGCATTATTGAACGAAGTCTTTTGTTCAAATAGACGGTCGAGAAGAAAGCGCCGGAGACATGTCCGGAGAAAAAGGAATTGCGGTCATAAGCGTAGTCAATACTATCCCGCAGGTCGGCTATGCCGGGTTCGAGGCAGGGGAGAGGGCGTTCCCGGGCGACCAATCCTTTGGCTACACTGGTCAGCCCTTTGGTGGCCAGCAAACCGGAACTGAAAAGAAACATGTCCTGTGCGGCCAGTTTCCCTTTGTCATTGGTCTGCGGCCAACTTAAATCCGAAGCAAGTAGAATTACTCCGGCTACAACCGGGGTGGCCGCAGAGCCGACAGTATTGTCGAGAAAATTGCTTTTATCGGCGCGGCAGCTCCCTCCAAGAAATTTTTGGAGCTGGGCATCAAATAGAATTGGCCCGTGAATCAATGATTTGTTATCGTGGGCGGAGCTGCGAACGTTCGCTCCCATCAATTGAATGCCTACGGACGCAGCCGATATGGCGGCGATTTCCTCGGCTGAAAGATACTCTTGTGCCAAGGCAGTTTGCGGCACAGAACTTCCCAAGAGAAATACGGCGAAAAGGGGAAAGAGACTGATTTTTGATGCTCTTATGCTCACGCTACGACTATAAACAATCGAATCTATTCGAAGTTCAGATTTAAAGTTTTGTTACAACCACATCACTGTATACAATTCCCAGGGAGTCGAGAGTACTAAAAAAATGACCGATCGACAAGAAGTAGGCGTCAGAACGCTCGGCAATATCCTCTTTAATAGACGAAGTTATGTTCGAATAGAAATAATGACCGGACTGGGTATTGACTTTTGTAAGACTGCCGACGCCGTCACATCCGATGAAAAATGCTCCGGCCGTCAATAGGAGTTCTCCGGGAAACAAAAAGGCATGATTGGCGCGGGCCGGTTTTTGGCCGGATTGTTCGATTTTCGCCACTTCTTCACGGGTCAGTTCCTTACCAAACCGAATGTTGCCGTTCAGACCAACTCCAAAAAAGTATTCTCCCGGCTGGAGAGAATCAAATACTGCTTTGGTAATTGTCCGCATAGTTTGCATTTGTCCACCTCGTTGGAAAAACTTACGAAACTCCTCCTGCAAGAGCGGCGCTTCTTTGTTGGGGAAGGCCCTGGCCGGCGCCTGTGCTTTCAACCTGTACAGGGTTTCTTTAGTGGGAATGAAACCAAGCACGCCAGTTGCAAAATCCGTGGCCACAGGGGCATGCGCAAAAAGGTAGTCTTTATAGTTTTGGTAACCCTGAATCACATAATCCGGGGCTTTGGCATAGAGGTCAATGCTATCAGGAAGACTAAACGCAGTTGCATTAGGTTCCGGCGTTTCCAGATTGTACCGGTCGATTTCGTAGAGATAATCGGAAACGGAAGCGGCATATTGTCGGAGTTTAGCAGATTCATCATCACTGACGCCGCCTGAAAAAGTGTTCTTTGCCCACAAGAGGAAGCGCAGTTGATTTATTGTTTGAAACTGAACGGCATACTCTTTTTGATTGAAGGTCAAGTTTACAATCGTCCCTCTAAATCCGGGCAAGCTGTCCGCCAAAGCATATTCAACGAAAGTCCGAACGCTTTTGACTGCAAAACCAGGGGCGGCAGTCAATAGATTTGTCGAAGCTGCTTGATTCTCCAGATTAGGGCAGACAACTCTGACCGTGTTGTAGAAACGGGAGATATTCTGGTTGGGAACGTTCGGGTCGAGTGGGCCGACAACGATAAAGCCCCGATCTTCTTTAAATACTTTTCTTAATGCAGTTTGAAGTTCGACGTTTTGTTGTTTGAGGCAGTTGTCAAAGTTGGCGCCTTCGATAGGGTCCTTCGGACCTGCGAAAACTGCAACTGCCAATAGCAGCCACAGCATACTCAAGGCAGCGTTTGAATTGAGCTTTTTCATCGTTTCAATTTAATCAACTGCTGCGATGTTCAATTCCCACCAGTTGGAAGCTATTTTTCACGGGGTCGAACCATAGCCAGAGAGCGACCGGTTTGCTCCAGTATGCCGACTGGCCGCGTTTGGTCTTGACCAGCATTTCGTACAAATGTTCTCGCGGGAGCTCTTTGGCAGTTGGTTTATGGTACAAAGCCAAATCTGCCAGATCTTTTGCAGAAAGTGCGAATTGAGTTCCGGTGAATTCTCGATCGTTTATAAGTTGTCTATTGTTGTAGCGCACGGAGTATTTGTAATTGGCTTGCGAGCTATCTTCGAAGCCGTATTTGGCCGCCAAGTCTTCGAATCGGATGTTAATCCCATCGCTCCAGGCGTATTCAAAATTATCAAGCGGGTTGACTTTGCCAAACCAATGGCGCCCGATTTTCTCCTGCCGTTCTTTTAAGGTCTTTAAAAGATATTTCTCTGCTGCGGGGTCCGAATACTGTCCGGCGGCCAAAAGTGACGTCAGGTTTTCTTCGGAGAACGACATGACAATTTTGGCGCCCCAGTAGGCATCACGGTAAGTCATTTCGTCAAAGGCCGGATTGGGCACGATGGGGTCAAATTTGTTGGGCTCAAAAATGTCCGATTCAAAATAACCCACCGAGGTATACTCAACTTGGCCGCCGTTTTCCCACGGCCAGACTTTTAGTCCGAGTGTAATTAGTGAGACAAACATGTCGCGCATATCAACAACATTAGCATAACCTTTTTTGGGTGGTTTCGGTGAACGGCCGTCAGAGCCCAAAGTAGAATTAAAATCTGTCAGATAGTGTTTAAGAAAATGATTGCCATTTTCTTCGACATAAGAGTCGAGTGTATTTTGGTCTTTGGTATCATAATGATTTACGAGTGAGGCGATGACATAAAGTCCGCGCAACTCTCTTCGATTTTGGTGGTGGCACCAATCGTTGGGGTCATCTTTGCGAACTCCCGAATAGCTGAATGGGCCTTTGAATCCTTTAATTTCTTTTGAGGCCAGTGAGCGAATGCGGCCATCAGGTTCCTTATGGGCCTTATCGAGTATCGATTGCAGATCTTCTTGAGTAAAGGGGCGTTTCTTTTTGCCATCTTTGACGGTCACACCCGGCTTGATTTTCAGTTTTTCGGGGCGCCAATAGACGATAGTTTCCTCTGGAACGTTATATCCACAGGCGTGAAAATAGCGTGAACTAACCACACCGGCGCCGGTAGCCATTTCTCCATAACCAGGCGGGTCGAATTTGATAAGATATGAATTACCTTTACTGTCTTTTATCCAGAAGCCTGGCGCAGTTCCGCCGATCTTGGGCCTGAATACTTCCCATTCACCAACGGTGTCGGGCGGACCTGCTTGAATTTGTCCGCGCGTGAGTTCTTCGGAGCTCATGGAATACATGGCATGTCGATTGGTGTACCAACTTGAGTTGGGAACTTCATCGAAGCCATTAATATTATGAGACTCCTTGCGTGCCCCGAATAGCTTTCGAAACGATCGATCTACATCAACTGCCTGTTCGGCCTGATCAAAAACAGAACGCTTAATTGAAGTCCAAGCCAAATCCGGGTCGCGTTCTCTCGGTTCAGCGATGTTCTTTCTATCAGCATCATTGTTATAAGGCTCCTCGGGAGTGTAGGCCCTCTGGAGAGTACAGCTGTTAAGAAATAGAAGCGCCAAGAAAATCGACGTGGCAGTGTGAGTGATTCTCTTTATAGTTTTATGATATGTCATGATTATTTCCTTTAAAAGGCGTCACTGAATTCCAGATAAAAGCGGGTGTCTTCTTTACTTTTGGCGAGAAATGTTCTGATCATCAGTTCATCGTCACTCCAGAGTCTCAATCCGGCGCCGTATGAATATTTCCAGTCGCGCCACTTAAAATGATCCGACAGGCTTTGAAAGACGCGGCCTTCATCCATAAACAGGAAAGCATCAATCATTTCCAAAAGGGGGTAACGATATTCCAACGACACCAGCGCCAAATCGTTATCTATATATCTGCCGTTACGATAGCCGCGCAGATTTTCCACGCCCCCGAGCGAACTTTTCAGATAAAACGGAAGGGCCGGGGAATTGTCAGTGATGTCATTTGATTCCAAAAGGACTCGCAAAGCCAGAGTTCTTTTCTTGAACAATTCTAAATACTGTCTTAGGTCGACTGTCGTCTGCCAGAATTCCAATTTGTCAAAATCTCTGGTGCTTTTATTGTAAGTCAGACTGATTATTTCTCTCCCTCCCGAAGTGGGCTGTCCGTTGCCGTTGCGCCAGTCATGATCAATAGTGCCGCCCAGCGACCAATAGCGGGTGCCGCGCACTTCTGCCGGAGATAATTGCAGATTAGGATTAGATACAATGGTGTCAATATCTCCTTCCAGCTTGGGGTCTTCGCCATCGAAGAGATTATAGGCATCATAACCCAGCGCCAATTCCAGCTTCCACTGGGGACTGATAGTCCACAAAGCGCCGCCGTGAAGGTGGGATTGTTCGGGATTATAATTTACCTGATTTTTTTCCAGACTGTTGTTTCCGAGTCCGTAGAAACTTTCCCACGGTCTTTTGCGGTATTGTCCCAGAAAGGTGATACCTAAGTCGGGACTTACAAAATTAGGGGCGCGATATTGAATTTTAAAGTTCTGATAGTCGTGAGCGGAATAAGAGCCTTTTATTTTCAGTCGTTCTTCTTTGGTAAACACACCCTTTGAACGAAAACCGAGTCCGTACTCCACTCCCGAACGGCTGCCGGTACTGAACACCGGATAAAATCCCCAAATGCGATCGAAGTTGCCAATCAACGCTCCCACTTGCGCCGCCAGAGCGCCGGCATATAGGTCCTCGACGATGAAGCCGGTAAATCCTTCAAGAAGTGTGACCGGAATGTCAATAATGAATTGGGGGACAGCCATAATGTCACTGCCCAGACTGCGCGGCTCGGGATAGGGCTCACGCTCTTTGGTGGTGTCAGGCGGCTCCTGCCCGTAAGCTCTCGTTACCACTAGTGCGAATAACATTATTAACAGCGCCCGACTAAAACAATGGTTGCTCTTAACCGTCATAATGTGAAATTTCCTTTATTAATAGGGGGTGATAATTAAGGCAATTATAAAACAGACCGGAGGTGATGTCAAACCGATTCTGGTGGTGCTAATTTTTGGGTCGAAAAAAACAGTAAAAGCCTCGCCCATCAAGCCAAAAGAGCACTTTTTGCCAAAACTAAAATACGCCCAGGAGGAGTCGAACCCCCAACCTTCTGGTCCGTAGCCAGACGCTCTATCCAGTTGAGCTATGGGCGCATTTGGAGTTTTGTGAAATTAGGGAGACAGAGCGAAGCCGGTCAAGAGATTTTTACTCTATTATGTGCAGTAGCGTTAGAAATTGAGACTATTTCCCTGCAACAAAATAAATTATAACCAGAACAACTATCAGGAATGCGGCAAATATGGCGATCAGCGTTGATTTCTTCGTCGGGGACTGACTTCCTTCGTGATTGCCGTCAACTTCTATTTGCTGCTGTTTCTCCTTGATTTTAGCCAGCCAGCTGTCTTCGGCGTTTAACAATTGTTCGTCCTCGGACGGCAGTGTCATCATATCGAGCGGTTGCACGGGGGATTCTTCAACTTCTTCAACTTCAATTACAACCACGGTAACGTTGTCCATGCCGCCGCGCTCGTTGGCGGATTTTACCAAAAGTTCGGCAATCTTCTCAATGTCGCGATCGCCGCGCTTTACAACATCAAAGATTTCGTCGTCATCGGCATAGCCGCACAAACCATCAGAGCACAAGAGAAACTTGTCACCCGGTTTGATTTTTATCAGCCGGTAATCAACTTCCACATCCTTGCGAACGCCCAGCGCCCGGGTAATGACATTACGGCCGACGGAAACTTCATCTTCGCTTAAGCGAATACCCTGGCTGTCCTGAAGTTCCTGTACCCAGGAGTGGTCGATGGTCAAGGGGATTAGATTTTTTTCGGTAATGCGATAAGCGCGGCTGTCGCCGACGTGCGCTATGGACATCAAGTCTGATTCCAGAGCCACTGCCACCACGGTTGTGCCCATGCCGGCCAGAGATAAATCGCCGGTGGCGCGGTTATGAATTTCCCGATTAGCCAGTCTGATAGATTTTACCAGAATATCGCCGCTTTTGGGGAAAGAGTAACCGATTTTAAGAGTGTCGTCCTCGACCAATTCTTTTTGGAAATGATCAAACGAAACGCCCAATATTTGGGCTGCAGTCAAGGAGGCGACTTCGCCGGCCTGCGCACCACCCATGCCGTCACAAACGGCATAGACATGATGGTCACCATCTAAAAAGAGGCTGTCTTCGTTCCCCGGTCGAACCAGCCCCTTGTCGGTCCTTCCGGCTACTTTGCAAACTATGGCCACAAAGAGTTTCCCTAACCAATTGTTATTTCAAGTATAGTGAAGTCTATTAAATCTCCCAAAACACTTCCCATAATCCAAGAAAATAAATATCGACAATAGTAATAATACGCACAACAACAAAATGCCCCCGACAAGTCGGAGGCAAGTTGGAGTTTGTAATTTACTGTAAAAGCTATTTGACCAAAAGCATTTTTTTGGACTGAATGAACTTTTCGGTCACCATACGATAAAAATAAACTCCGGAGGCCAGTCTGGAACCATCGAATTCATAAATGTGCTGGCCGGAAGATAAGCTGCCCAATTCCGCCAAATCAACCTGGCGTCCCAGTATGTCATAGAATTCGAGACGCACGTTTGACCTGACCGGGAGTTCAAAGGCAATGTTGGTAGTAGGATTGAAAGGATTGGGGTAGTTCTGCTCGAGGACAAAGCCGGTCGGCAGTAAGTCGTCAATGTCATCGCCAATGCCTACTGTAATTGAAGTGGTAAGCCGTATCGAACTATCTACATGTTGCGACGTGTCTAAATACGAAAAAACAGAATAGTCCACTGTGTGAACAGTGTCAGAACCGGGCCAAACAGGGATATCAATGTCAAAATAAATGTAAACAGTATCGTTGGGGTTTGCATAGACGAAGTCAGGTTGTTCGGTTATGTTCCACCCATCTGGAGAATAGGCAGATATACCATAAAAGTCGAGTCCGTCTCCATCGTTTCGAACCCCGACTCTAATGCGTACTGTGTAGTCATATCCCACAATTGTATCTGGCGGGTAATAAACTCCGGCTAAGGCAATGTTTGAAGATGAAGCGGAAAGGGTGACATTTTTTATGGCGAGTTCTGTCCAAGTCGGGTCCCCGGCAACAACGGTTGCGGGCCTACCATTTATAGTAAAACTTATGGTATCCCCAGCGACGGCACCTTGGTCACCTGGGGTTGATGGGTCATCATTGATAACCGGAAGAAATCCGTAATAGCCGGGTGTATCAACTGTGAAAGTACCACAAGATACCCCATCAGGGTCATAAGCTTCAATAATCGAGCCAACAGGCACCGGGTTGCCATCGAATGTTGTGACTGAGTCATAAAAACTGCAAAAGGTAACCTGTGCCCGGGGCGCCGTAGCGGCAGTAATTGTGATAACTGCTGCTATAGCAATAAGTTTCAAAGTGGTTTTTAACATCTCTGACTTCATGGATTTAGGCACCAGCTATATTCAGCAAAGAGAGTGCCTATTTCACCAAAGTCATTTTTAGCGTTTTAATGTACTGCCCGGCAGTCAATCTATACAAGTAAATTCCAGATGAAGCCGTTTCACCGGCAATGGTCCGGCCGTCCCATTCGACTTTATGTTCACCAGCGCCTGCAAAACCGTCATAGGGTGTCGCTACTAATTGTCCCAGCAAGTTGAATATTTCAAGTCGGGCCTGAGATGCAGTTGGCAATGAGAAGCTAATCGTTGTGGTTGGGTTAAACGGATTGGGATAATTCTGCTCCAATAAATATGATGCAGGCAAAGTATTTCCTCCGCCGGAACCGGTAGTTAAAGCCGCCACTTCAATCAAGGCGCCTTGTTCAGTCCAAGTAAACTCTTCGCTGGTTTTCTGACCATCTACTGAAAGATAGAAGCGCTCACCTTTTTTGATTCCGGCCACACTTTCATCTGCGGCATCAGCATATACCGGCATGAATCCGAACGTGCCGGATGCTTTCATGACGTAATGACCGATGGTGTTACCGCCCATATTATGTGCTGTAACAGTCGCACCGATAGAAACCGGTTGACCATCGACCGTCAAATTGTGTGAATACATATTGACCCAGTTGCGGGTTGGTTCGACCGGGCCTCTTTCTTCGGTTAGTGAGGCAATGAAATTGGTCGGAACTTTTTTGGGAGCAGCTCCGTTGGCAGGCGGGTAAGTCAGCACTCCAGCATGGTCCAATTTGAGCCAGTAACCAAAACACGGTTCCATTTCGGTGAGAGTATTAAATGGATCTTCTCCCGGCACATAAACTAACGGGGTGCCGTCGTAGGTGTAGGCGATTTGGAGATTCTCATCTAACGAATAAAGAGCGTCCGTAATCGCGTGAACATCGTTGGGAAGATAGCTTACCAAGTTCCATCTGCTGTTAACAGGAATAGGCGTATCCTGGTCTACCGGTACACCCGAAATTTCCAGAGTGTGATTACAAGCGTCACCCACTTTAATCCAGTATCCGCTTAAATGGTCTACAGCTGAAAGTGTATTGAATAAGTCCATTCCGGGTACATAAGTCAAACCGCCTTGTTCAAATCCCAGAACCACTTCGATACAGCCGCTAAGTGAGCTTAATACTTCTTCAATATCATCGTTATCAGTATCAAGATTCCAGCTGGTCAAATTCCAGCCGGTGTTGAGCAGACATTCCTGCGTCAATCGAGCGCCGCCCGCCAGACAGACTTCCACCTGTGCGTAGGCAGCGGGATAAATTGTGTTGCCAGTGGTGAGGGCCTGAATGCCGTCAATGAAGAATCTCAAATTGTCTCCTGTCACGGCTCCTTCGTCCTCAACGGAGCCGGACGAATCGCGATAGACTGGCATGAATCTGTAATTGCCGGGTTCGCGAACGAACTGACGGCCGCAAAGAACATTATCTTCGTCCCAGACCTCGACGATGGAACCAATGGGGAGCGGACAATTGAAGAATGTATTCTCGTTACAAAAGTAGTCCACCCATTGGTCAGAAGGAACAAGTTCGTCGAGCCGGTGAAGCAGAATCATAATGCCGTTCTCGCCGAAATTGACATCAACTTTATTCGGATAATAGGAATCATTCCAGGTGGTGCTGTCGTTGCCGCGTTTCCAGGCATACAAATCAAAGTTTCCCAGAGTGAAGCCGGTAAAAGCATATGCGCCGTCGCCATTGGTTATTGTAGTTTGAAGCGGGCCGTCACAGGGGAAATCCGGCCACAGTTCGACTTGGGCGCCCCAGATGCCGACGCCATTTTCGTCAACCACATAGCCGCAGACATAGACATTGGTCGTGTCAACTATGATATTACCACCGCCACCGGGGATAATTGGATTAATTATTTCTCCAAAATCACTGCAATTGCGAGTGAATGTAGTTGTGATCAATCCCGGAGTTACTCCATAAACGCCCTGTGGCGTAACCGGACTGACTGAGAAATACATATCAGCTAATGCATAATGACCGGGAGGAATTGGAAATTCTGACCCATCGACAGTAAATCCAAACTCGCCCAGCCAGCCATCATTGTCTATCGAAACGAATTTGTTGGCAATTCCGGAGAGAAGCGCATCGTTAAACTTTATTGAATCAAGATAAATCACGTTATCGCTATCCCAAGTGAAGGGAACGTAGACGGCGTACAAATCGCAGCTGACAGCAATTTCTACCGGTACGACGACCTGCTGGCCGGGTACAGCGGGAACAGTACCGACTCGCAGAGTGTCGCCTTCGGTGCCGGGTTGATTATCTAAAACAGTGACAGTAAAAGATTCGCTCGAAGTATCTTTTTGATCGGACGCATAGACTGTAATCGGATAGCTACCGGCTTGGTTGAAATCGGGATTAAATATTATCTGCGCAGAAGGTCCACTGAAATAGTTAAAACTCATATTGGCCGGTAACGGGCCAGGATAGAGGAAAATCTGATCGCCGTCAGCGTCGCTTGAGTTTATATCAATAGTCAAAGTTTCCCCCTCGAAAATGGTGGTGTCGTTTATGGGAGAAATCACCGGCGGATTGTTAGGTAGTTCTGAAATTTCCAGCGAAATGAACACCCGAACAGGAGAGTTAGATGCCGCGCCGGAAGTGATCAGAATTGTGTCTTGATAGAAACCGGGGGTTAGAGCATCAACTCCGGCTGTGTCGGCAATTACCCTGAATGAATCGGGAGTGGTACCTGACGCGGGTGCGATATTGGCCCAGCTAACATCTTCAGTCACATTGTAATCTAATCCGAAATCGAAACTGTCTGTTACAAAGACAGAGGCCGGTGAAAAGGGGTCGCTATTATCGACGATTTCAAAGTTGAAAGAATTAGGAGAAGCCAAAAGTATTTTCGGGATGCCTGTCACCACGAATTTTATGACTTCGGTTACCGGTGAATTAATTGCACCTTCGGCCGAAACGGTGATGTTGCCATAATAAGTTCCGGGAGCCAAGCCGCTGGCATCGACAGAAACAATCACTGAATCCGGAGTTTCGCCGCCGGTTTTGTTCAGAGAAAACCAGGGGGTGACTTCGGCAAGTGCATATCCGATTATTTCGCCGCCGGTTTCGATAACAGCAAATGACTGGTCAACAGGATTAGCGCCGCCTTCAAGGGCCGCAAATTCCAACGAATCAGGAATGACATCGAGTAACACAACCGGTGCTGTGACTTCCAAACGAACATACTCAAAAATAGGTGAGTTGTTGGCTGAAACAGAACTGACCTGAACCGAATCAAGATAAACTCCTGGATTCAGGCCGAACAAATCGATTGAAACAGTAACGGATTCAGGAGTGTTACCACCCGCAGTATTCAGTGAAATCCAGCCGGTATTCTCCAAAAGTGAGTAGGCAATCACGTAACCGCCGGTTTCTGTAACGATAAAATTCTTCGCGGCGGGATTAGCGCCGCCCTGTTCAGCGGAGAAATGCAGAGTATCAGGATTGACATCGAGAAATTTGGGGGCAGGCGTTATTTCAGTTCTGATATATTCTTTGACGGGTGAATTCCCCGCAGCCCCTGAAGCCACAATCACCGAATCTATATATACACCAGGTGCGAGACCGGCAATATTAACGTTGACGCCAACGCTGTCCGGGGTAGTGCCGCCGGCCTTATTTAGTGTCAAGCGCGTTGAGGTTTCGGTCACGGTATATGCTATTGCAAAGCCGCCGGTTTCGGTTACCGCAAATCTTTTCTGGGCCGGATTGGCGCTGTTTTCCTGTGCTGTAAAGTACAATGAATCCGGGCTGACATCGAGAAACTTTGGTACGGCCGTTATGGTCATGTTTACTCTGACCCAGCGGGGGGAGTTGGCTGCTTGAGCAGAAGAAACCTGAATTGAATCGACATACGAACCGGGCGCCAGAGTTATCGTGCTATATGTAACTACAAATTCATCCGGGGTATTGCCGCTGGATTTGTTCAATGATAGCCAGGGAATGGATTCGGAGAGGTTGAATCCAATACTGCTGCCGCCATCAACTGTGACGTCGACAGTATCCGGCGCCGGATTGGCGCCGCCTTCGGGATCCGTGTTGTTCAGAATTGTCGGCGAGACTTGCAAGTTTTGAGGGACGGAACCGACAGTAATCGGTCCTTTCCAACGCGGCTTGTAAGGGTCTCCTGTAACGGGGATGAAAATGTACTCGGAGGAGGAGTAATCAGGATGCTGAATTGAATCTATTTCCAAAAAGCTGGAGCCTGTCCAGCTGGTGGCATGCATGTAATAGGTGACAATATGTCTCCAACCGACGGCAGGCGGGAAGCCGGCGCCAAAACTCACTCCGGAACACAACGCAATCTGACTGTCATTTGTCCGGGCCAAATTGTCATCCAAAAAAAAGTTAAGGAGGGTCATAGAGCTGGCAAAAGCGCCAATAGCCTTGGCGCTGTCCATTCGCAGAGCCGGGTTGTCCCATTCCCAGGCGAACTGCGCAATTCCCAGGTTTGACGACCCATCAAAATAAACCGAACAGGCCACCACCACGGGGACATTGGAACCAACTACTGGGGGAGTTGCAAAGACCAGTTTTACGGTGTCGATTGTCCCGGTATCTTGTCCCATAACCGCCGCAGCCAAAGCGAGAACAGTTAAGACCGGTAATGCTGTTTTCCTGAAGTTCATCAGCGTATCTCCTGATTTTAGAAATAATTTACCAAAATGCAATTCAAGCTAAATTCAATTTGTTTTGAGCCGGTGAGTAAATGGAAAAAATGCAAAATTTAAATTTTTCACCGTGATATTCGTCACGGACGAGTTGAAATTCTGTTTGCTCCGGGACAATTTTTCCCGGATTTTAAGACACTCTATTACGGTCACCTCAAGTTCTATTCTCTCGGCTGCATTCGAGGCCAGTACTCTCACCACAAGCATATTAAAGAAAGGTACTAAAAGAAGCGACTTAATCTATTTACTAACAGGTACTTCAAATACACTGCTGTCCTTCACAAATATAGATTATGACAAACAAAAGTCAAGAATGTTAAATCAGATGCGCAAATATTGCTCATCCTGCAAAAAGCACTAATTTCGTGACTTCCCACGATGCCAGAGCAAAATCAAGACCAAAGCGGCGCCGGCCAGGTCCATCGAAAGGTCACCGATAGCCGAATCCCGGCCGGGGACAGTTCGCTGGTAGATTTCATCTATTACGGCGAATCCCCCCACAAATAAGGCCGACAAAAGGAAGGCTGTGTTACGGGTTATGTTGACACCCAGATGCGTAAACGAGCGGTAAGCCAGAAAGGCCAGCAGCGCATATTCTAGGAAATGAATGACTTTATCGAATTGGAAGTCGATGATTTTTGGTGTTTTTAGATCAGGGATGGAGGATACAGCGATAATTAATGCGGCATAAAGGATTGCCGGCAGGTGGTAAGTTACAAACCTGTTCAAAGTGTCGTTTCCGGATAAAGCATTACCCATGTTACAACTATCATAACCGTTTGCATCAACTTGGCGCCAACTAAAACTAACTTTTTGCAGTGAATTGCATGGCACTGACAAAACGGGACGTTGCCCCGATCCGTGTACTTTTCACTCGACCACCGACGGATACCACTTATCTTATTGACTATGAACCTTTTTGAAAAAGTGTCGCAGACTATTGAAAAGCACCAGCTGCTGGACTCGGGTGATGCAGTTCTGGTAGCGCTTTCGGGTGGACCTGATTCAGTGGCACTTTTGTATCTATTGGCTAAATTGAAAAGTAAACTAAACCTTAAAATCTTTGCGGTTTACATCAATCACCAGATTCGGCCGGCAGCGGCGAGGAAAGAAGAAAACTTTTGCCGCGAGTTGTGTGCCCGATTGGGAGTTAAGTTTCAGTTTGTTTCTGAAAACATTCCGAAACTGGCCAAAAAAGTTCGTAAAGGCATCGAAGAAACAGCCCGGGATTTTCGCTACGAGCAGTTCGAAAAGGTTGCCGCAGAGTTCGGTTGTAATAAGATTGCGCTGGGACACCACATTGATGACAGAGTCGAAACTGTACTTTTCCGTATTCTCCGCGGCACCGGCCGAACGGGATTACAGGGGATTTCGATTAAGAGGGGGAAATACATTCGTCCGTTAAATGACATAGACAAAAAAGAGATTCTGAAATACCTCCGCCAAAACAAAATCAAGTTTTGTGTCGACCAATCCAACGCCAAAGTCGATTACACCCGTAATTTTATTCGCCAGCGACTCCTGCCGCTTATCAGAAAAAAAATTAATGCCAACGTTGATAACTCAATACTGAATCTGACAGACACAATTTCAGAGGAAGAAGAATTTCTTGAAACAATTGTCGACAAGGCCTATGCGGCGTGCGTGAGTCGCACTCCGGCGGGGAAGTTTGTCCTTGCCCTGACAAAATTTAGTGATTATAATTTGTGGTTACGAAGAAGGCTGATAAGGCGTTGCATTGTAAAAGCTTCCGGCACAAAGGCATTTCCGGAAAAAGTTACGGTTGATCGAGTACTGGCCATCACCATAGGGGAAGGAAAAGCGGTCTCAATTCCAAATCTGATCCAATGCGAACGCACCAACAATGAACTATTTATTTATAGGCATAATCACCGCAGTTACAATAAAGAGTTGGCACTTGGCGGTAAAACTGCAATTGAACAAATAGGATTGGAATTTGGAACAAGTGTCTGCACAGTTCCCGGTGGTGACCTGGAAAAGGAAAGAAGATCTTCCAAGGTAATTGTTGATTTTGATAAACTGTCGCCGCCATTATTAGTTCGCAACATCAGGATCGGTGATAAGTTTAGGCCGCTGGGTTTGCAAGGAAATAAGAAAATTGGAGATTACCTGACTGACCGCAAAGTGCCTGCATTATTAAGAGGTGAGATCCCCGTGGTCACGGATTCGAGAGGCATTGTCTGGTTAGTAGGATTTGAAATTGACGAGCGTGTCAAGATTGACCAAAACACAAAAAAGGTGTTGAAAATCGAGTATGTACCCGGTCACCAAACCGAAACCGCTCCCGTTTGAACTGCTTCTGAATAAAGAACAGATTCAAAGACGAGTGGTAGAATTGGGGAAAGAAATATCGCGCGACTATGCCGATAAATCTCCAGTTTTAGTGGGAGTAATGAAAGGGTGCATGGTTTTTCTGGCTGACTTGATTCGCCAGATGAACATACCATTGGAAGTGGAGTTTATTTCGACGGCCTGGTACCGCAAAGGGACGGCCCAATCGGGGAAAATAGTTTTGAGCGGTACTTTTAATGCCGAGCTTCGCGGCCGGCATGTTTTGATTGTCGAGGGTATAATAGACAGCGGCCGCACGGTAAATGCCATTTTGGACCACATCAGCACTCTGGAACCAGCTTCGGTAGAACTTGTTACACTCCTTGATAAACCGGCCAGCCATAGAAAAAGTGTTAATGCCAGGTACAAAGGATTCAGCATCGGAAATGAGTTTGTTATAGGTTATGGTCTCGATAATACACAAAAGTATCGCAACCTTCCATATATTGGCAAAGTAATAGAAGAAAAGTAAACCCTAATAAATTCCGATAAAAAGAAGACGCGGAATTGAATGAAATCGCTTGTGTCCTATGAAGGCGATTAATTGGAGCATAATTGAAGAAACCAAATTTACCGGGGTCTCGTCGAGGCCCGCAAAGAGACGACAAACCCAGCGAAGGCATGAACTGGCGGGGTACTGGGAAATCCCTGCTTTTCTGGGTAGCCCTGATTCTTTTGGCCATAGTCGGGTTTAATTATTATACCAGCCTGACATCGGATGAGGCCGAAATAACCTATTCGGAATTCATCTCTGAAATCGATAAAAACAATATCTCCGAGGTGTCTTTTACTGAACGAAATGTCTCCGGTCGTCTCAAGCAATCCACCAGGTTTACATCAACAGAATCCTTGAAAACTTTCGGAAGATTCAAGACTTTAATTCCATTTCCGGATATTAATTACGAATTAATTACCCGGCTGGAGCTAAAAGGGGTGACGATAAAAGCCAAAGAAAAGAGTCCCGATATTCTGGCGGTCCTTTTCACTCTGGCGCCGTGGATTCTTTTGGTTTTCATCTGGCTCTTTTTCATTCGGCAGATGCAGGCCGGCGGCGGGCCGAGAGGATTATTTTCGTTTGGAAAAAGTAAAGCCAAACTTCTGACGGATGAACGCCCTAAAGTAACATTTAAAGATGTGGCCGGCTGCGATGAAGCCAAAGAAGAGCTTCAGGAGATTATTGAATTTCTGAAAGAGCCCGGCAAATTCCAGAAATTGGGCGGCAAGATTCCCAAGGGCGCTCTATTGCTTGGTCCTCCGGGAACAGGGAAAACATTACTGGCCAGGGCGGTGGCGGGAGAAGCCGATGTGCCATTTTTCTCCATGTCCGGTTCGGATTTTGTGGAAATGTTTGTCGGTGTCGGTGCCAGCCGGGTGCGTGATTTATTCGACCAGGGGAAAAAGAATGCCCCGTGCATTATTTTTATAGATGAAATTGATGCTGTCGGGCGGCATCGCGGCGCCGGACTGGGCGGCGGACATGATGAAAGGGAGCAGACTCTAAATCAGCTGCTCGTCGAAATGGACGGCTTTGAATCCAATGAGGGCGTCATACTGGTTGCAGCCACCAATCGCCCCGATGTGCTCGACCCGGCGCTTATGCGCCCGGGACGTTTTGACCGGCAGATTGTCGTGCCGACTCCCGATGTTAAAGGACGCGAGGGAATTCTGGAAGTGCACGTTCGCAGAATCAAACTGGCCGGAGATGTGGATTTGAAAGTTTTGGCGCGCGGCACACCGGGCATGTCCGGCGCCGATTTGGCCAATATGGTCAATGAAGCGGCGCTTTTAGCGGCTCGGCGAAATAAAGAAAACGTGTCGATGTATGATTTCGAAGAAGCCAAAGACAAAGTATTGATGGGTTCGGCGCGCAAGTCGATGGTAATTAGTGACGAAGAGAAAAAGATTATCGCTTATCATGAAGCCGGGCACACGTTGGTTGCCAAATACCTGCCAAAAGCCGACCCTATTCACAAAGTTACAATTATTCCCAGAGGCATGGCGCTGGGTGTGACCCAGTCGCTCCCGCTTGAAGAAAAGCATACCCATTCCAAAGAATATTTAGAAACTACTCTCGCAGTGCTAATGGGCGGTCGTGTGGCTGAACTATTGGTCTTTGACCAACTGGATACAGGCGCCGGAAATGACCTGGAACGCGCCACCAAACTGGCCCGCAAAATGGTCTGCAATTGGGGTATGTCGGAAAAGCTGGGACCGGTGACATTTGGCAAAACTGAAGAGCATATCTTTTTGGGGAGAGAAATTCAGCAGCACAAGGACTATTCCGAAGCAACAGCGGTTTTGATTGACGAAGAAGTCAAAAGCTTTATCGAAAAAGCGGAAAAAGTTGCCAGGGATGTTTTAAGCAAAAATTTGGATAAAGTTCACGATTTGGCCAAAGCGCTTCTGGAGCGCGAAATTGTGGACAGCCGCGAAGTCGATGAAATCATCGGGCGCGCCCCGGGCTCGGCGGAAGAAATTGTTCGCCCGGTACCGACGCCTAAGTAGCAGGCGCAGCCTGTTTCAAGCTGACGCGTGAATTGAATCCCTGCCAGTATTGCCTTTTCCCATTCTATCCGATAGTTTGTAATAGAGTACTATGGAAAAACAAGTGCTAAACCGACCCGAGGAAATTAAAGAGGCTATTCCTCTTAGCGGAGGCAGAGAGCTTCCTTTATCCCGGCCGCTGGTGATGGGAATTCTGAATGTTACACCTGATTCTTTTTCCGATGGCGGAGAGTTTCTGGATTTTGAAAAAGCAATCGCTCATGCTGTCGAAATGGAACGGCAGGGGGCGGATATTATCGATATCGGCGGTGAGTCCACTCGCCCAGGGAGCGAACCAGTTCCTGAAGATATCGAACTTGACCGAGTTCTGCCGGTGATTGATGCCATTAGATCGCAATCACAAATACCGATTTCGATAGATACATATAAGGCCACGGTGGCTCAAGCTGCAATAGAGGCCGGTGCAGATATTGTGAATGATATTTCAGCGCTGCGGTTCGATGAAAAAATGGCTGAAGTGGTGGCATCAAATAAAGTGCCGGTGGTGCTGATGCATATGAAGGGGATGCCCCAAGATATGCAGCAGAATCCGACCTATCAGAACTGTATCAAAGAACTTCAGCAATTCTTTCTGGAGCGAATTGAATATTTCCACGACCTGGGTATTGATAAATCAAAGCTGATTCTCGACCCGGGGATTGGATTCGGCAAGAGACTTTCGGATAATCTGGAAATACTAACTCATCTGGAGCTGTTCAAGAATTTTTCACTTCCGTTAATGGTGGGATTGTCACGAAAATCTTTTATCAATAACTTGCACCCGAGAAATGCCCCGGCCGAGTCGCGTATCGGCGGCTCTGTGGCGGGCGCTATACTGGCCATACAAAAAGGGGCAAATATTGTCAGAGTGCACGATGTGGCCGAGACCGTAGAAGCCATTAAAGTGCTCGAAGCGTTGAGGGCCGGCCGATGACACTTTTTAAGTTTCAGTTTATCGAATTTGGCGTCAAGGACGTCCTGGACATTCTTATAGTTTCATTCATATTCTATCACCTTCTTAAACTGACCAAAGGGACTCGCTCGGCTCAAATCATATTTGGTTTGTTTTTAATTTTCGGTGTGGCATTTGTATCCTACTGGTTTCAGCTGGAAGGTTTGTCGTGGCTATTTTCAAATTTAGCAACATTCGGTCTCATTGTTTTGGTGGTCGTGTTTCAACCGGAACTTCGCAATATGCTGGCTCAATTCGGCCAGAGCCGAATACTTCGCCGGTTCATGAAACTGGAACAGCGCAAGTCAATCGATGAAATTACCCGTGCCGTTTTGAGATTGTCAGAACTAAATTATGGCGGATTAATTGTAATCGAACGCCTGACGGGTCTCCGAAATTTTGCCGAAACCGGCAAAGAACTCCACTCCGACTTGTCATCGGAAATTCTGGTGACATTGTTCACGCCCTATACGCCGCTTCATGACGGCGCTGTTATCGTTTCGGCTGAAAAGATTATCTGTGCGGCGGCATCACTTCCGTTAACAACCAATCCCCGGTATCGCAAATTATTCGGGATGCGCCACAAAGCGGCGGTGGGAGTCTCGGAAGTCTCCGATGCCGTCGTGGCGGTTGTTTCCGAAGAGACCGGCAAAATCTCAATCGCCTCCGACGGCAATCTTGATTTCGATATCCCTAAAGATGAGTTCAGGGAGAAGCTCTCTGAGTATATGAAGTAGCCGGCGTGGCCGGTTTTTCCCTGACGGTACTATCACCGGATTTTCTGATTTTAAACCAACCTAAAATTTGACTCTTTCCACAATTACCCGTAACTTACGAGACTTTAAACCGTTACAATGAAAATGAATTATAGAAAACCAGCGAATTAATGGCCAAACAAGACCTCATACGGAATTTCAGTATCATCGCCCATATCGATCACGGGAAATCGACTCTGGCTGACCGTCTTTTGCAGATAACGCACACTATTCCCGACCGGGAAATGAAAGCACAAGTGCTGGATTCGATGGATCTGGAGCGCGAACGCGGCATCACCATAAAAGCACACGCCATTCGCTTGAGCTATAATGCCCATGACGGCCAGGAATACATTCTAAATCTGATTGATACACCGGGTCATGTTGATTTTACTTACGAAGTCAGCCGTTCTCTGGCGGCATGTGAGGGAGCTATTCTCGTTGTCGATGCGTCACAGGGAATAGAGGCACAGACAATCACCAATTTATATTTGGCCCTGGATAACAATCTCGAAATCATTCCTGTGGTCAATAAAATCGATTTGCCCAACGCGTCACCCGATGCTGTCGCCGCCGAATTGGCTGAATTGCTGGGTGTAAAGCAAGAAGATGTCATAAAAGTTTCGGCCAAGACCGGTTTGGGTGTCGAGGATATCCTTGAAGCGGTAGTGAAAAGACTGCCGGCTCCGCAAGGAGACCCCGATGCCCCCCTTCAGGCGATGGTGTTCGATTCTATATTTGATGCTTACCGGGGAGCCAAGCCGTTTATCAAAATCGCCAATGGCACCATCCGCAAAGGGGACAAAATCAAATTCTTCTCCACCAATGAGTCGTACGAAGTTGACGAAGTCGGCTATATGCGGCTGGTCAATGTGCCGCAGGAGTCGCTCTCGGTCGGAGAGGTCGGCTATGTGTTTGCCTCGATACGCGAAATCTCTGATACCAAAATTGGCGATACAATCACGCATGTCGACCGCCTCGCCGAACAGGCGTTGCCTGGTTTTGTCGAAGTCAAACCGATGGTATTCTCTGGGCTTTTTCCGGCAGTGGCCGAGGATTTCACGCGTTTACGTGAATCGCTCGAGAGGCTAAAACTGAATGATTCTTCGTTGAGTTATGTGCCGGAATCATCCACAGCTTTAGGATTTGGATTTCGCGTTGGGTTTCTGGGACTTTTGCATATGGAGATTGTCACCGAGCGATTGTCGCGTGAATACGGACAGACAATTATCAACACCGTTCCCAACGTGGAGTACCGAGTTTTCACAAACAAGAAGAAGGGCACAACTCAAACTGATGCTTTGGGAATGCTTTTGGTCAATAATCCGGCCCAAATGCCGCCGACAGGGGAAATCGAATATATCGAAGAGCCGTACGTTGACTCCCAAATAGTCGTCCCCGGTGAATATCTGGGCGGCATCATGAAACTGGCCACCGAAAGGCGCGGCGAATACAAAAATACCGACTATTTGACTCCCATCCGCGCCACTTTGCATTATGCCTTTCCATTATCCGAAATCATTTTTGATTTTTATGATAAGCTTAAATCGACTTCGCGCGGGTACGCCTCGTTTGATTATGGCATCCCGTACTACAAGCGCTCCAATCTGGTCAAGCTCGATATTCTGGTCAACGGCGAGCCGCTGGATGCCCTGTCGGTCATTATCCACCGCGACAAAGCCTACGGTTGGGGCGTCAGCTTAAACGAAAAACTGCGCACGCTCATTCCCCGCCAGATGTTTGAGGTGGTAATTCAGGCGGCTATCGGCGGGCGGATTATCAGCCGGGCTACGGTGAAGCCGCTGCGCAAGCAGGTCACGGCCAAATGTTACGGCGGCGATATTACCAGAAAGCGGAAACTCTGGGATAAGCAGAAAGAGGGGAAAAAGAAGATGAAGCAGTTCGGCAGTGTCGAAATCCCGCAGGAGGCCTTTTTAGCGGCATTGAAGATTGACAGGTAGGGGATTTAGTTCTTCGACATTGACTTTTTAGTATTATATTCCTGTAAATCTAATCAGGGGTTTTCTTGAAGCAGCACGAAGCAGTAATGAAGGTTATGGAAGAAAATGGTGGATTCGCCACTTTTAAACACCTTTATGAAAATGTTTTAAAAGTTAAAAACTGTGAATGGAAAACCAAGACTCCATATGCGAGCATAAGGAGGATAGTTCAGGACGATAGGTTTTTCTTTAAAATAAGACCAGGACTTTGGGCGTTAAAGAGTTACCGAAGAGAAGTGCTTGGAAAATTCGGAATCGAAAATCCTAAAGACAAGAATTCACAGAATAAGTTTTCTCATTACTATTTTCAGGGATTGCTCGTCGAGACGGGAAACCTCGAAGGATATGGCACAGTTGTACCAGCTCAAGACAAAAACAGGCTTTATCTCGAAAAAAAGCTATCACAAGTTACTTCACTGTCGAAGATTCCTGATTTCACATTTCAAGAGATTATGAGGTATGCTCGGACGGTCGATGTCGTCTGGCTTAACGAACGCAAGCTGCCACTAAGATTTTATGAAGTAGAGATTACTACTGACATGATAAAAAGTCTCAACAAGTTTGTAGAACTTCAGGATTTTAATTCCGAGTTTTTTGTGATAGCGGACAGGACAAGATTACGCGAGTTTGAACAAAAGATTTCGATGAGGTCCTATAAAGACGTTAATAAAAGAGTCATTTTTCGGGACACCGATTGGGTCGTCAAATCTTATGAAAATGTATTGGAGTCCAAGTCACTGTCGGAGGGCTAGAAAATGAATAGTGAACCATTCGTATTCGATTTTGGAATGAAGAGGTTTCAACTTGAAGATTGGAAAGAAGTAGTTTCCATGGCTAATTCCAGTAATCAGGAAGTCTATTGTTGGAAGACTATTGGAATCGAAAATTGGCTTGAGAAAGGATTGTCAATTAGTAACGTTTTAGTCTTGTAATGTTACCAAAAGGATTGCCAGACTATATAGATTTACCAGATGATGAATTTGAAGATGATTGAGGGGGATATATGAAGTACCTAATAGACATTGAATTGAACGGTCTAATCGCAATTGAAGCTGAAACAGAAGAAGATGCCATTCACGTTGCTGAAAATCTTAGCACGGACAAATTAAAGGACTCGTTGTTGGACTACAAAGTTCGAATTGTTAATGAAATAGGTTTTGAAAGCGCCGGCAATGTAGCAGTTTTTACCGAGTCCGATATATAGAATATAGAATCGTCGATCAAGTTTGAACGTATAAGACATTAGTGAATCAACGAATTATGCAAAGATTAATCTTTATAGCAATACTTTCTTGTGCGGCAGTCACCTCCCACGCCGCTTCTTTGTTCATCCCCATGAACAATACCCAGACTGACCATTTGAAGGCGTATGGGGTGGTATATAAGGCGCTGCAAGGAGGGGAAAAGGCGCAGTGGCTCTTGAACTACGAGGGCGGGTCATTTTTAATTGATTATTCCCCTGAAATGGAAACTTCGTGTCTTTTGATGGGAGTTACTTGTCAAAAAATCGGTCAGGGCGAAGAGGCTGATATTTTTCGCAAAATTGAAGTCGAAAATATGGAGCGGGTTGAACTTGAAAAAGCGCCCAATATTGCAGTCTACTCACCGCCGTCCATGCAGCCCTGGGACGATGCCGTAACCTTGGCGTTGACTTACGCGGAAATCAATTACACGGTCATCTGGGACGAGGAAGTCTTGGCGGGGGCGCTCGATGAATACGACTGGTTCCACTGCCACCACGAAGATTTCACCGGCCAGTACGGAAAATTCTATGGGGCGTTTCGCGACCAGCTTTGGTATCAGGCGGATGTCAAAACCAACGAAGAAATGGCGCTCAAGCTTGGTTACACAAAAGTTTCCGATATGAAGCGAGATGTGTCCCTGATTATTTATGAATATGTAAAGCGCGGCGGATTTTTCTTCACCATGTGCTCGGCCCCGGAGACGATGGATATCGCCCTGGCCGCGACTCAAGTTGATATATGCCCCCGCGAATTCGACGGCGACCCGGTTGACCCGGGTGCGCAGGAAAAGCTCGACTACACCGGCACTTTTGCGTTTGAGAATTTCACGGTTTCATTGGATGCGCTTTTGTATCGCCATTCCAATATTGATACTTATCCCGACCGGATGGTGCGATTCCCCCGCGAAGAAGATGATTTCTTTTATCTCTTTGATTTTGCCGCCAAGCTTGACCCGGTGCCGACTATGCTGGTACAGAACCACGTCAACACGGTAGACGGATTCATGGGGCAAACAACTGGATTTCGCAAATCACTTTTGAAAAAGCACGTGATGATTTTGGGCCAGCCGGATAATTATGATGAAGTCCGTTACATTCACGGGAATCTCGGGCGCGGGACGTTTACGTTTTTATCGGGCCACGACCCTGAAGATTATCGGCACATGGTGCACGACCCGCCGACGGAGTTGTCTCTGCATAAGAATAGTCCGGGGTTTCGGTTGATTTTGAATAATGTGCTTTTCCCGGCGGCGAAGAAGAAAGAGCGGAAGACGTAACGGACGCGACGAGCGGAACCTAACCCCCCGGCCCCCTTCCCTGAAGAGGAAGGGGGAGGAAGATAAGTGCGCGGCCCGCCGCGGCGGGTCCCCATCTGCCGCTTGACTCAAAGAGTCAAATCATTCGGCTTGGGTTGAGACATCCCGCTTTAATAGTCAGGCAGTAAACGATGTCAATTTCCCATATGCCGTCTCCCGTGAAAATTAGGACTGACTCCATGTGTCAGATAGCAGATGAGGACATCTGCCATGCACAAAAATGACAAAGTGGGGCAGGAATGAGATTGCCACACCCCGATAAGAATCGGGGTTCGCAATGACTTACTTTTGCAAACTGTCCTTGTTGACCATCGGCTTTATCGAGTTTAGTATTCCCCGTGCTAAAATCATTAGATAAGACCTATCTGGCTATTGACTACGGCAGTCGCCGGATTGGGCTGGCCAAAAGTGACCCAACCGGAACGATTGCCTCGGCACTTAAGACTATTGAAGTAAAATCAATGGCGGATGCCGTCAAAAAGGTACTGGAAATTGTAAAAGAATATGAGCCGAATGGAATTGTAATCGGTTATCCGCTTTTGGCTTCCGGGGAAAAGAGCCGGAAGTGTTTTGAGGTGGATGAGTTTGGCGACAGGATTGCCGACTTATATAAGGGAGAAATTCATAAAGTTGATGAAAGCTGGTCATCACAGGAAGCCGCTGGAATCGTTCACGCCCACGGCAAGAAAGCCGGTAAAGACAAAAAGCGCCTTGACCGATTGGCCGCGGTGATAATTCTGCAAAGGTTTTTGAATGAGCGCCAATAATACACAACACCCGCCGGCCCCGTTTTGGATTAGCGGTATTACCGGACTCATTTTTCTGGCGTTTTTAGTCGGTGTTCTGTCGTACTACTATCCGGTAAATGTCGGTAATCGGGTGGTGACAGTTATCGTCGAAAAGGGTGACAGCTTCCGATCCGTGGCGCGAAAACTGGAACAGCAGGGGGTAATCTCCTCGCAATTTTTGTTAAAACTCGCGGCCGTAACCTACGGTCTCGACCGGCGGCTCACCCCCGGACGTTATGATTTCACCGGACGGAATTCCTGTAACTCGGTATTGAAAAAACTTCGTAAAGGAGATTTTGTCCGTATTAAGATCACAATTCCGGAGGGTTCGACTATCTGGGAAACCTCCAAAATCTTGGCAGACAGCCTGGAGCTTGGGGCGGAATATATCGTTTCCTTAAATCAAGACACGGCGCTTCTGAATTCGCTGCAGCTGCCTTGTCTGGAAGGATATTTGTTTCCCGAGACCTATTATATCCCTTGGGGAAGTAACGCCGAGGAAACCATTCGGCTCATTGTCGGGCAGTTTTACTCAATGACCGACACTATCTGGCCGGATACGATCGTGGGCGACTTGTCAAAGAATGAAGTGATTATCCTGGCATCAATTATCGAAGCCGAAACCAATCACGGTAATGAACGCGATTTGGTATCATCGGTTTATCACAATCGCTTGCGAAAAGGTATGCGGCTTCAGGCTGACCCGACGGTAATTTATGGACTGGGCGGATTGGACCGACCGCTATACAAAAAAGATTTGGAAAAGAAGACACCTTACAATACCTATATTTTCAAAGGCCTGCCGCCGACGCCGATTAACTCTGCGGGTCTGGAGGCAATTGAAGCCGCACTCCATCCGGCTTTATCAGATTATTATTTTTTTGTGGCGGATAATTACGGCCGGCATCAATTCTCCAGCACCAATGCCGAACATAACCGGGCGCGCCAACGAATCAAAACCGCCGGGAATTAGTCTATCACAATTTGGAGTTGGTTAGACAGACTGTTTTTGCTTGGAAAGTCTGTCGGCAAAGCGATTCAAGATATCGGCCGAGTCGCCCTCTTCCATAAGGGCAAACGGCGTCGGATTTTTGGAACTGAATCCAACCAGGCCCACTACCTGACCACCGGACTTAAGAGGCTGCAAGGCAAATGAGCGGGATTGTTCGTCCAAGAGTAGTTTTCGCTCGAAAAAATTGCCGCTGAACGAACCGAAAAAATATTCCGTATAAAGACGGCCGTCTTCAAGAACTTTCTCGAACAGTGACTCTTTGTGAGGCAAATTCAGAGTGAGGCCGTCCTGTCTAAGTCCGTTTGACCAGGTTGAAATAGCCGAAAGGACGGCATTGTCGTGCTTAATGATTAAAACGCACTTGTTAAGAGTGTAGCGTTCTTTGAGAAAATCAATAATTTCAAAGAACATTTCGGAAAGTTCTTCTTGATTGGCCAGCACTCGGATTAAATCATTCGCCGGTTGTTTTGGCTGCGCGGCGAGTGATTCGACGCTGACGTTATTTAATTCACTTCTGTTCACCATCTGTGGTTACCCTCATAACTTCCAATCTATTAATTGAATCTCTTTTGAGATTGAACTTACGCACTTTGCGCCACAAAGTAGTTCGGCCGATACCCAATTGTCTGGCGGTTTGCGTGAAATTCCATTCGTTGGATTCCAACGCTTGGGATATTAAGTGACGCTGGTTCTCAACCAGCGATCCGAATTTGGCAGGTCGGTCCTTTTCTGAATTGGCGTGGCGTCCCACTCTGGAATCGGAAGTTACCAAGCCGACTTCCGACGCGTCGATATGTTTTTTATTACATAACGCCGCAGCACGTCTCAAACAATTTTCAAGTTCCCGCACATTGCCCGGCCAGGAATGGCCATTAAGCAATTCTATGGCATCTGCTGTGATTGACAGGGTGTCGGAACCGTTCTCATAGGCGATCAGGCGCAGGAAATAGGCAGTTAATAGTTCGATGTCCTTGGTCCGTTCACGCAGCGGCGGAAGTGAAATCTCAATGGCGTTCAGGCCCTCAATGAATTTTCTCTCCAGAACTCCCTTCGCGAACAGATCATATAGGGGCTCGTTAACTGACATTATCAATCTGAAACCGCAAGAACTGTCGGCTGGTTTTCTGCGAAAATGATTTTGTAGTTTTGCAAGGGTCGAAGCTTCGAACAACTGCAGCTTATCAATAAAAACAGTGCCGGAAGCGGCTCGTAATAATTCTGATTCGATTTGCGCAGCCGGCACGACCGAGCAATCCAGCGTCACCAGTGGATTCTTGCGCCGGGAAGAATGGTAGTGTATGATTTTGGCCAAAAGGTTTTTGCCGGTACCGTCTTCGCCAGACAGTATTATGACACAGTCATTATTTGAGATGCTTTGTATAGTTCTCTTAATCTTTTGAATTTCAGCAGAGACTCCAATGAGGTTATCAAAGGCATAATTCATGGCCACTTGCTGGCGAAGAAGCATCAGTTCATTTTTAGTTTTCACCAGTTCACACATGCATTTGATTTTGGCCAATAGCACATTATTTGCGACCGGCTTGAAGAGACAGTCAGCGGCGCCGGCTTTGGCAGCTTCGACTGCCAAGGTGTGGCCGTTTGAACCTGCTAATACGAGGACTTCCGTGTCCGGACTTTTTCGTTTTATTTGTTTTATGGTTTTAGCAATTTCGTCGGCTTTAAATTCCGCATTTAGCAGAACGAGTGAGTATTCTTTGACATTTAGAGCTCGAAACATTGTCTCTGTCGAACCTACTTTTTTGAAATCGTAGGGTAAATCGGGAATGGTAATCTTCAGGGAGTCATCAGTCGTGTGCTCTGATTCTAAAATCAATACGCTGGTCCTGGGGGTGTGGCTAATACTTATCATTTGGTTGAATACTTTCATTCGTTATGAGAATTTTGTTCATGATAGCCTGTTCGGTGAATTTGAAATCACTCAAGCCAATACCTATTCGTCTGGCCAGACTCTCGGCTAACTGCCGCCATTCGTTGTTTTCCATGTTGGGGATTGAATTCGGATTGAGCGGGGTGTCAAATCTGATTTGCAATGCATCGTTTTCGTCTCTAAACACTAAAATATCCGTTTCTGAAATTTCCCCGGCCAGCGAGCGATGCGACATAAGGACCGATTGAATCAAAAGCCTCAAACAGGCATTGATATTGGCAGAATCCATTTTAGAGCGGGCAGTTTGTCTGCACTCAAGGCAGAACCGGGTCATTTCCGAAATAATCTGTTCCAGCTTTTGCAATGTAACGGGAGGGATGGCAATTTGAAGGTTTGCTTCCAACAGGGCATTAAAGCGATTGAGGTGGAGATCAACAGCCTGCGTTTCATTGACCAGCCGGTGTGAGTTGGTTGGCGACGACAATTGCGGTTCTTTTGATGTTGATTTGGCCGAATGCTTTTTAGAGGCTGCAGTTATTGATACCAGCGACAAATAAAGTTCATCAATGTTGAGGTTCTCCAGACTGATTTTCTTGCCGGCAAAAATTTGATCTAATTCTCTGCTAATTTCTCCGTGTTCATGTCCCACGGCTTCATCGGCAGCGATTCCGGTAATCGCGGTAAACCCCTTACTGACAGCAATGATTCTGCCCGAAGACCTATTAATCAGGATGGCTGCGTCGCTGATGGCGAACGATTCTTTGATTCTTGAAGATGTGGTAATCAAGGATGGCCAGGCTTGCTCAATCCTGTCAACAAGAACGGGGTACTTGTTATGCAGGTCGCAGACGTTTAATTGTTCGTCCTGAAAATCCAGGCAAAATGAAAACTCGCCCTGATAAGTACTGGCAGGGTAAATCCGATTATTGTCTTTCATAATGAACAAGCGGTCATCATCAGCAAAAAAGGAATCCAGGACGAATTCATCGAAATGATTGATTTCGTTATTTATAGCTATGCCCAGAATTATTGATTCGAGATTGGCAGTTATTGATTCATTTGAAACGTTGGGGCGGTTCTCAAATTGAGTTGCAAAGCCCGCCGGCGGGATCGATTCAGACTGAAACTTGGTAACTGCCATTCATCTCCAACTGTTTCAAACTGGGACAATTACTAAATGTATCGGGAGTATCCCATATTCCTTGAGGGGGCATAAAGCGTCTGGATTAGCGGCAAAACGGGACCTGATTTTGTATTGACAGGCACCGGCCATTTTTTTATCTTAGCCTATGCCACTAACAAAAGAGCAGGTCGAACACATTGCCGTTCTGGCCCGGCTCAAACTTTCCCCGCAAGAGATTGAAAAGTTCACACACGAGTTAACGGTGATACTGGAATACGTGGATCAGTTGAAATCTGTCAATACCGACGGGGTCGAACCCAAAGACCAGTTCATAACTGCTGAAAATGTATTTCGCAGCGATAAAGTGCGGCCATCACTACCTCGGGAACAGGCGCTGGCATGCGCCCCGGACAAAGATGATGAATTTTTCAGGGTGCCCAAGGTTATTGGTTAATGGCGCTGAAAGTGGTCGGGGTGATACCAGCCCGATTGGACTCCAAAAGATTTTACGGCAAAGTTCTCTTCAATTATCGGGGGAAACCGCTGCTTCAGTATTTATATGCGGAACTCTCCAAATCGAAAGCGATAGACCGATTGATTATAGCAACTGATAGTAAAGACGTGAAGAAAACCGCAGAAAGCTTCGGCGCCGAAGTGGTGGTTACATCAAAAAAGTTGAGAACCGGTTCAGATAGGGTTGCTGAAGTTATGAAATCGGTTGCAGGCGATGTTTTTGTTAATGTGCAGGGGGATGCTTTTGGTTTGAAATACTCTCTTCTTGATCAGTCCATCAAAGAGTTTGTAAAAGACCACACGCTCGAATATGGCACTTTGGCGCGCCAGATTACATCGGATTCCGAACTAAAAAGTCCCGATGCCGTTAAAGTGGTCATGAAGGACAATGGCGATGCCGGCTGGTTTTCGCGCTCTCCCATTCCTTTTATTCGACATACACAAAAGAAACCCTGGTCCGGACAACACAGGTATTATTATCACATCGGGGTCTACTTCTTCCGCCGGGCGGCACTGAAACAGTTTACCATGTGGGCATCGACACCAAATGAGAAGGCAGAATCTCTGGAACAGCTTCGAATTCTGGAGAACGGAAAGAACATTCGAGTGTTTGTAACTAAGATGAAGACCATATCAGTGGATTCGCCAAAAGACATAAAGAAACTTCGGAAAGTAATAAACTAATGACTGTTATTTCTAAAAAGACCAAGTACATATTTGTGACTGGCGGTGTGGTTTCATCACTGGGAAAAGGAATTGCATCCGCATCGATAGGCCTGCTTTTACAAAGTCGAGGGCTTAAGGTCTGCAGCATGAAGTTTGATCCGTATCTCAACGTTGACCCGGGTACGATGAATCCTTTTCAACACGGGGAAGTGTTTGTTACCGATGACGGCTCTGAAACGGATTTGGACATCGGGCACTACGAGAGGTTTCTGAACCAATCGCTGGGAAAAGACAATAATGTTACCACCGGACAAATTTACAATACTATTATCAGCCGGGAACGTCGCGGGGATTATTTGGGCGCCACGGTTCAAGTGATTCCCCATGTGACGGAAGAGATTAAGGAGCGCATCAAGAAATTAGAACGGCCGGAGAACAAACCGGATGTAATCATTGCCGAAATCGGCGGCACGGTCGGTGACATTGAATCTTTGCCGTTTCTGGAAGCTATCCGTCAATTGGCGCAGGAAGAAGGCCACCGAAATACAATGTTCATCCACGTCACTTTAGTCCCCCACATTAAGACAGCCGGTGAGTTCAAAACCAAGCCCACACAGCACTCGGTTAAGGAATTGAGGGAGATCGGAATTCAGCCGAATGTGCTTTTGTGCCGTTCTCATAAGGCGATTTCAGATTCGTTACGTCAGAAAATTAGCCTGTTCTGCTCGGTGCCGATGAATGCAGTAATTACGGCCGAAGATGTTCCCACTATTTATGAAGTTCCCTTGAAGTTTCACGAACAAAAGTTGGATGACATCATTTGCGAACATTTCGGCTGGGAAATTCCGGCGCCGCAGCTGGAGGCGTGGGAAGAAATCGTTACAAAAATGAATAATCCCAAGCATCAACTTAAAATTGCAGTATGCGGGAAGTATGTTAACCTGAAAGACGCCTATAAGTCCATTATAGAATCTTTTATCCACGCCGGAGTGCACAGCGAAGCGGCAGTAAATCTGGTGTGGGTTAGTTCCGAGGATATCAAACACAACGGTCCGGAAAAATTCCTTTACGATGTTGACGGGCTTTTGATACCGGGTGGGTTCGGCGAAAGAGGTGTCGAAGGGAAAATAGAGGCTATTCGATACGTTCGCGAAAAAAACATTCCATTTTTTGGAATTTGTCTGGGAATGCAATGCGCCGTCATAGAGTTTGCCCGCAATGTATGTGACCTGAAGGATGCCCATAGTTTCGAGTTCTACCGCGACCTGAAGCACCCGGTCATTCACCTTATGGCCGACCAAGAAGGAGTCACTGAACTGGGCGGCACCATGCGGCTGGGCGCCTATCCGTGTATCCTGGCTGACGGCTCGAAAGTTATGCAGAGTTACGGTTCCAAAGAAATGTCTGAACGCCATCGCCATCGCTACGAAGTCAATAATGCCTATCGAGACCTATTGGTTCAAAACGGCATGACTCTTTCGGGCCTCTCTCCTGACGGCCGATTAGTAGAAATAATCGAACTAAGCAAACACCGTTGGTTTGTGGGGGTACAATTCCATCCGGAACTAAAATCACGCCCCACCAAACCTCATCCGCTTTTCAGAGATTTTGTGCGGGCAGCGCTGGATTATCAAATCGAGAAAAAAGAGAATCCGCCGGTTCTGGAGCAATCGTTCGATTTTTCAAAAACGCACAAATAGTCAGACCGGGTTAGGCTGTTTTCCCCATAAAAATCCCACACTTGAAACACTTGCAACCGACATTAATTCTGAAACTCAATGACGGTTGACTTTGTGTAAGCAGTTGGGTATCGTTTTGTCTTCATTGCAGATACAGCAAAATGTGATGAAAAACGTGAGGCATTTTTGAAAAATATTATCGGTCTGTTTTTCGTATTGGCTTTGAATACATTGGTCTACGGCCAGGAGCCGTTAGTTCAATTCGACCAGCCGGTGCAGGCCGACCAATATATCATTCGTCCCGGGGATGAATTAGCCGTCACGTTTCTAAAAGCTAATATCGAGCCCCTGAAGCTGATCGTTGACCCCGAGGGGCGGATTATTCACGGCAATTTGGGGTTGTTTGACTTATCGCATCGCACTTTGGCGCAGGCCAGGGTGGAATTGACCGAGGCATTTAGAAAGCTATTCAAAATCGAGAATATAATAATATCGATTGCCAACCCTTTGTCTGTCCGATTTTCAGTCATTGGAGCAGTTACATCTCCCGGATTTTATCAGGGATTTAATTCGCAAAGAGTTTCCGACGCCATTGAATTGGCCGGAGGTGTTCACAGGGACGGTTCGACCCGCCGAATAGTCCTGACCGGCGGACCTCAAGAACTACCAGTCGATTTGGATCTGGCGGCGTTCACCGGAGATATTAAGTCAAATCCCTGCCTTTATGCCGGTTATTCAATTCACGTCCCACAAAAATCCGGCGAACGGGTACAGGTTATCGGCGAAGTCAATAACCCCAGGGAAATAGAACTGCAAAAAAAAGACAACTTAAATTTATTGATATCTCTGGCGGGAGGCTTTCGCGGCTGGGCCGACAGCAACAATATTCAAATCATTCGTGACGGAAATACTTTGGACGCGCGCAATTCGCCATTGCAATCAGGGGACGTCATAAAAGTAAATGCCTTGACTGACATTGCTGAATTTATGAATGTCGCGATATTCGGAGCGGTTTCAAGACCTGGCCGATTTGAATCAAAAAGTGTTTCGACTCTAAGTGAGTTAGTTAAACTTTGCGGAGGCTATGATGTCCGGGCTGTCAAGGCCAGAACCACGGTTTTCAGGTTTAATCCGGTCGATGCCGCCGGAAGAATATCGACACAACGCATTCCAATTCAAAATGTCGCATCGGGCGGCTCATCCGATATCGAATTTAGGCTGGAACCGGGAGATTCTGTTTTTGTCCCGTATCCCGCCGGATATGTAGAAGTAATCGGACTGGTGGCGAATCCGGGGACGTTCCCGCATCGGGCAGACAAGAGCGCCGAATACTATGTTAATCTTGCAGGCGGTTACCTGCCGGATGCCGACCGCACTAAAATAGAGATTTATGATGCAATTTCAAAAATGACTTCAGAGTTTTCCCCTAAAGTAAATGTTCAGGATGGTTCAAAAATCATTGTAGGCCTTCGCAGGGAACTCGAGTGACAGATAAAACGCCGAATAATTTCTTGATGCTTTTGGAGACACTGGCCACCCGCAGCCGGTTTATAATTCTCTTTGTGGGTGTAGCCACTTTAACGGCCATATTAGTATCCTTAGTACTTCCCAAATGGTACAAAGCTACCGCCATCCTGTTACCGCCGAAACAGATTACGGTGCCGGTCGGTGGACTGGCCGAATTTGCCGAGGCGGTTTCTGTCACCAGCGGACTTGATTTGCCGATAATGGTCACTCCTTCCGATGTTTATGCCAGAATGCTCAAAAGCCGCACCATAGCCGAACAAATCTTGCAGCGGTTTAATCTGTATGACCGTTACGATGTCCATAATTTCGATGAAGTTTATGAAGTGTTGATGAGCAATACGGATTTCAGAGTGACGGCTGAAGGTCTCCTGTCTGTATCCGTTGAAGACAAGGACCCCAAAATCGCAGCCGACATGACCAATGCTTTTGTTGAAGAGCTTGACAAAATCAATCGTGAAATTGCTTCGCGGAGAGCCAAGCATAATCGGGATTTTGTGGAGCAGCGACTGGTGCAAGTGAAAGCGGAGCTTGATTCGGCCCGAGCCAGGTTTGAACAGTTTCAAATGAAAAACCGGACTGTTGATTTTGACCAACAGACCAAACTTGTGACCGAAAGAGCGATACAATTAAAAGTCAAACAGACTGAAATTGATTTGGAGTTGGAGCTGGCCAGCCAGGAGTTGGGACAGAATAATCCCAAAATAATTGAACTGCAGAGAAAACGGAAGACAGTCACCGACCAACTGGATCAATTAGAAAATGAGAATCCGGATAATTCGTATTTTTCCGTGCCGATTTCCAAAATCCCCTCGTTGCGCGGTCAGTATGACATGCTTTACAGCCAGGTGCGTGTAAATGATGCGCTTTACGAATTACTTTTGGGGCAGCTGGAAAAAGCCAAAATACAGGTCAGTGAAGATTCACCGACGATTTCGGTGCTGGATCCGGCCCGGCCGCCGTCCCTGCGCAGCCGCCCTCAAAGAACTCTGATTGTCGTAGCGACATTTGCCTTTTCATTGGTGGCTGCGGTCTTTGGTTCGGCCACAGCGGACTATTTTGCACGAATGAGAAAAAACAATCCCGAGCAGTATCGCACCGTCGACATGTTTTTATATTCATATTTGGGCTGGCTGCCCGGAATTAAAAAGAAGAAATAGCGACGCAAAATGACTGATTCACACATTGCATCCACAGCGTCTATTGGAAAAGGTTCCACTCACGGCCACTACTGCGTAATTGGAGAACGAGTCAAAATTGGTAAAGATTGTGTTATTGGGAACAATGTCACGATCCACAATGACACGGTCATTGGTGACAACGTCCGGATCGATGATGGCACGGTAATCGGGAAACTCCCGATGCGCGCGGCTAATACGGCGGTGACAAAGGATGATGCGTTGCCGCACTGCACCATAGATTCCAACTGCATCATCGGCACCAATGTAGTTATCTATCGTGGTTCAAAAATAGGGGAGAAAGTGTTGATAGCGGACCTGTCGACAGTGAGGGAAAATGTTACTATTGGCAAGGCCACTATTGTGGGCCGCGGGGTGGCTATTGAAAACAAATGCAACATCGGCAAATATGTAAAGCTTGAGACAAACGTCTATATCACAGCCTATTCGGATATCGAAGACCGCGTGTTTGTGGCGCCCTGTGTGGCAACCTCGAACGATAATTACGTGGGGAGAACTGAAGAGCGTTTCAAGCACTTCAAAGGTGTTACAATCAAAAAAGGCGCCCGTGTAGGCGTAAATGCCACGATTCTTCCGGGAAAGAAAATTGGCGAAGACAGTCTGGTTGGCGCCGGGGCATTGGTCACCAAAGATACTCCTCCCAAAAAGATTGTCGTTGGCGCTCCGGCCAAACCGCTCCGCGATGTTCCCAAAGAACAGCTTTTGGAAAACCAGGGCTGGAAAGACGAATAAGGAATTCTAATAATGGCCGTACCACTTCTGGATTTAACTCGCCAATACGCTTATTTAAAAGATAAACTCGATAAAGCAGTGCTGGATGTTTATCGCAGCGGCAAATTCATTCTCGGGCCGGAAGTGGCCCAGCTTGAACAGGAAATCGCCAAACTGTGCCAGGTAAAATACGCTATCGGGGTGGCTTCGGGAACCGACGCCTTGCTGTTGGCGTTGCGCGCCTGCGATGTGAAACCCGGCGTTGAGGTCATCACATCCGATTTTTCGTTTTTTGCATCGGCCGGGGTCGTTTCAAGACTCGGCGCCACGCCGGTGTTGGTTGACATTGAGCCGGACAGCTACAACATAGACCCGAAGTTGATCGAAAAGGCGATTACTTCCAAAACAAAAGCAATTGTACCGGTGCATTTGTTCGGCCAGGTGGCGGACATGGACCCGATAATGGAAATTGCCCGCAAACATAATATCAAAGTGATTGAAGACGCGGCGCAGGCGATTGGCGCCGAATACAAAGGGAAACCGGCTGGTTCAATTGGTGATTTGGGCTGTTTTTCGTTTTTTCCCTCAAAAAATCTCGGCGGTTCCGGCGATGGCGGCATGATTGTGACAAGTAATTGGGAGTTGTACGAATCCTGTAAAATGCTGCGCACGCACGGCGAAAACCCAAAATACTATCATCGTGTAGTCGGTTATAATTCGCGCCTTGATACTGTGCAAGCGGCCACTCTCTTAGTTAAATTCCCCTATTTGAGGAAATGGTCGGAGAAGAGAATTGCCCATGCCAAAAAGTATGACCAGGCTTTCCAGGAAATTGACAACTTCAAAACTCCAACTGTTATGAGTTATTCCACATTTCATATTTATAACCAATACACTTTGGCCTCTTCCAATCGCGATGACATTATCGCGGGACTCGAAAAAGCGGAAATCGGCTGCGCCATCTATTACCCGGTACCGTTTCACAAGCAGGATTGTTTTGCATCGTTGGGTTACAAAGCCAAAGATTTTCCCATGTCCAGCCGCGCGGCGGATGAAGTTTTCTCTATTCCAATTTATCCGGATATGACCGAGAAAGAACAGAGCGAAGTTATCGAGACTGTCAAGACACTGGCCGCTCAATTAGTGTCATCATAAGTTTTTCAAGAATAGATTTTGAAAAACAATCGTATTGTCATATTTGGCTGGGCCGACTCGGTACATGTCCAGCGCTGGTGTACGGGTCTGACCAAACGCGGCTTTTCCATAAAGCTTATTTCAGTAGTGGGCGCACCACTCGATTCTGTGGAGACTGTAATTCTCTCCCGAAGCAGCAAGCTTTCTTATGTGACAAATCTTTCAAGGGCCAAGAAAGAAGCAAATGCTTTTTCGCCTGATTTAATTCACGTTCACTACGTAGCTGGAAATGGGTTATTGGGATTGTGGTCAAAAATCCGCCCGATGGTGTCATCGGTCTGGGGAAGTGACATTTACTCCTATGCCAACAGTTGGCCGGTTAATTGCATAGTGAATAAGGTTTTGAAAAAAAGCGATCATATTACCGTAACCAGCCAATATCTTAAAACAGAAACTGAAAAAAGACTCAACGGTCACATGCGACCAATCACTGTCATTCCGTTTGGAATCGAATTGCCCATCGAGGACAACCCAGTCCCCGGCCCTCGTCCTTTCAGAATCTGCCATTTAAAAGATCATAAACCGGTGTATGGAGCCGACATACTGATAAAAGCACTTTCTACGGCAATTAAAGCAGTACCAGATATTTTCTTGACCATTGCCGGCAAGGAAAACGATTACACTGTTTATTTGAAGAGACTGGTTACCAAGTATAATCTCGAAAAGCACGTCAGTTTTGCAGGCCACATTAATCACGAAAAGGTATATTCGTTTATTTCAACGCATCATTTGATGGTTATGCCGTCGCGTTCCGAGGGGTTTGGAGTGGCCGCGGTCGAAGCGTCGGCCTGCGCGCGTCCCGTAATTGCCACAAACGTCGGAGGGATTCCGGAAATAGTGATTGATCAGAAAACGGGAATTCTGGTCACTTCGGACGACCCTAAAGCGCTGGCCGAAGCCATCTTAAAACTTGCTAATAATATCGACCTGTGCGATAAAATGGGTCGAGAAGGTCGTGAATTTGTCCGACAAAGCTACCAATGGGAGAGATCACTGGATTTAATGAGCCAGCTATATGAGCGACTGATAGATGAGTCCCACAAAAGCTAAAATAAATATTCCGCTGTTCGATTTGAAACTGTCGGGCGCTTCGATAAAAGAAGTGTCGTCAGTTTTAAAATCCGGCTGGCTTTCCAGCGGACCCAAAGTTGCCGCTTTTGAAAAAGGCATCGGCAAGGTAACCAAAGTTCAGCACGTAGCGGCGGTTTCATCGGGGACAACGGGCCTCTTTCTGGCATTGAAAGCACTCGATGTGAAAGAAGGGGACGAGGTAATAACTACTCCTTTTACTTTTGTAGCTACAGTTGAAGTTATCCTGCATGTTGGCGCTTCGCCGGTATTGGCTGACATTGACCCCAACACGCTGAATATCAGTTGCGAAGAAATCCAGAGAAGAATAACCGATAAAACTAAAGCGATTCTGCCGGTAGACATCGCCGGATATCCGGCCGATTACGAAAATTTGAACAAGTTGTCTTTGGCGCATTCATTAAAAGTATTATCGGATTCGGCTCACTCCTTCGGGGCGACCTACGACGGCAAGGCCATGCCGCTCTGGACCGACGCCACTGTGTTTTCATTTTACTCAACCAAGAATGTTACTTCGGCCGAAGGCGGCGCCGTGGTTTCCAGACGCCAGGAATTAGTCGATAAAGTGCGGCTTATGGCCAAACACGGATTGACCAGTAACGCTTATGACCGGAAAATTTCCGGCGGCTGGAAATATGATGCGCCGCAGTTGGGTTATAAAGCAAACATGTCCGATGTACATGCGGCCATCGGGCTGGGTGAGCTTTCCGTTTTTGCGGCCAACCAGAAAAAGAAGGAAAAGCTGGTCGAGCAGTATTTCAAAAACCTGGCAGCCGTCAGCGAGTATATCAAACTTCCCCAGGTCGCGAAAAACTGCGAACACGCCTGGCATCTCTTTATTGTGCAGCTTGAGCTGGAGAAACTGGGTATTGACCGCAATCAATTTATCGAAGAAATGGCCGGCCGAGGAATTGAATGCGGCGTGCATTATCAGCCTATATTTGAACTTTCTTACTACAACAGCTTCTTCAGTTTAAGTTTGGACAAGTATCCCCATGCTGCCAAAGCCGGGCAGCGTGTGGTTTCATTACCGTTGTATCCGTCTCTGAAAGTCTCCGATGTGGACGTCATTTGTGAAGCGATTGCCGAGATAGTGAACGTCAATTCGCACTAGGCATTTTTTAAATCAGCCCAGCTTGTATAAGTCGTAATTTTTTCGTATTAAATCAGCATGCCCGCTAATCTGCCTCCTCAATATTATGAGTTAGAGCGGGAGTTCCGTGCCGAAAAGGATGTGCGCGAAAAGCTGCGTTTGGCACAGGAACTTCTGGTGCTGATGCCCAAGCACAAGGGGACAGATAAGCTCCAGGCCGATATGAAGGCCAAAATCTCCCAGCTCAAGAAACAGGTCGAAGCGGGCGGGGAAGCCAAACACGGCGCCCATCACGTTAAAACGTTTGATCATATTGAAAGAGAAGGAGCAGGGCAAATCATTCTGATTGGTCCGCCCAACAGCGGAAAATCATCGCTGTTGGAATCTCTGACCCATGCTAAGCCGTTGGTGGCTGATTATCCTTACACTACGCGTGAACCGATGGCCGGCATGATGGAGTTTGAGACAGTGCAGCTGCAACTGATCGACACTCCGCCCATTTCTGGCGAGCAATTTGAAAACTATTTAACCAACCTCATTCGACTGGCGGACACGGTGGTATTAGTAGCAGATATGACTTCGAAGAAATTGGCTGATGAATTTAAGTTCATCATTAAATTGCTTGAAGAGAAGAGAATTATGTTCAAGGCGGATAAGTCTGTTCAAGGAGAAGACCCGCGCTTTTCGTATAAGAGGACAATTGTGGCGGCGCATAAGTCTTTTGAAGAGGATAACAGCGCCAATCGCAAAGTGCTGGATGAGATTTTTCCGAAATTCAAAATTGTGGAGACATCGGTTCTCGATGAAAAAAGTCTTACTGACTTCAAAAAGGCTGTATTTGAGTCGCTCGAAATAATGCGAGTTTACACTAAACGAGTTGGGGCCGAGGTGGAAATTCGTGACCCGATTATTCTGCATATTGGGGGGACAGTCGCCGAAGCCGCAGCAACATTGCATAAGGATTTTGTAGCCAAGCTGAAATTTGCACGGGTCTGGGGGGAGGGGAAATTCGAAGGTCAGCGCGTACACAACGAATTTGTGTTAAGCGATAAGGATGTGGTGGAGTTTCATATTTGAGAGACCCCACCCCTGGCCCCTCCCCTGAAAGGAGAGGGGAAGAAGATTAGCTCCCGACTTCATGGCGTTGTCAAATCCGGTTGAACCATGTGAAAGAAGGGGCAGACGAGGGCGTCTGCCGCCCACAGAAATGTCGAAACGCCTGCGGTTTCCACTAACACATCTGATTTCAATACTACTTGACTAAACCAATTGGCGGGGCAAAATTAGGTCAATGCAGTTTCCCCTGAAATACGATTTTCGCGATGTATTGGCGGCACCCGCGGCGGCGCTTTCTGCCAAACGGATTTTTGTCATGACGCTATTTCTGTGCGCGGCGTTAGCAGTGTACGATGTTTTTACTTACATAGCATTGTTTGTCGATGGTGAGAAAATCGGCGGCGCCAGTTCGGTTTACGGTGCCTTTCCATTTGATTCATTCGATTTCGACGGCACGGTTGGTCCAATCATTTTCTGGGTTGGTATCGTGGCAGCAGCGCTGGTGGTGATGATGGGGATGTTCGCGATTGCGGCGTTCGAAATTGAATCCATACGAGGGAACCGGTTTATGGGGATTCGATATGCTATCGGATTTGCATTGAAACGATTCAAGCAGATGTTCTTGTCGCACCTTTCGATTGTCAGCTTTTTGCTTTTAATTTTTGTACTGGTCGTTTTGTATGGGCTGATTGGCCGCATTCCTGGTGTCGGTGAATGGATATTCTCAATCTTCTTTTTAATTCCCGGTTTCATATTGGCCATTTTCACAGTGTTTATCGTGCTGGTGCTAATCGTTTCGATAATTCTGCTTCCGGCAGTAGCGGCGGCGGATAGAAACGGAGAGACGTTTGATTCAATTCTCGAAACATTTTCAACTATTATCCGCCAGCCGGTGCGGTGGGTGTTGTACACTGCTTATGCGGGAGTGGCGGCCAAAGTGTGCGGATTTGTGTATGCTTATTTTTGTTTTCGAGCGGTGCAGTTTCTGACTTGGGGCGGCAGTATTGGCGGCGGGGAAAAGATAACGGAGTTGGTCAAATCCGGCGTCAATAACTTGCCTGTTCGGACAGATGTTGTGGCATACACTTTAAATATCTTTGCCGGTTTAGACTGGGGTGTTGATGTCGTGCGATGGGCGCGCGGGAATTTCAGCGACAGCCCGGTTTCGTATCTGATGGCCTTTATGCTCTTTTTAATCTTTGCATCGATTATCGGCTACATGCTCGCTGTTATTGCCACCGCACAGGCGCGCTCGTTTGTCATTATCCGATATCTCAAGGACACCTACAAGATCTCCGACGAAAAGCCGCTCTTTTTCGAAGAAGAGCACGTGAATCCGAAGATTGATGAGTCATCTGAAAAAACGGATTGAACTCGTCGGCAGCTTGACAGCTATTCTCTCGGTTGAATAAATGCAAACCATCCGCACCATAGCTAAAATGCAAAAAGTTGCCCGGCAATTAGCGGGCAGGGGGAAGACAATTGCGCTGGTGCCGACGATGGGGTTTTTGCATGAGGGGCATCAGGCGTTAATCAGGCGAGCTAAAAAAGAGGCGGATGTGATCATCGTTACCATCTTTGTCAATCCGGCGCAGTTTGCGCCCAATGAAGATTTCAAAAAATACCCGCGCGATGAAAGGGGGGACTTGAAAAAGATCAAAGCCGCTGGCGGGGATATTGTGTTTATTCCCAAAGCCGAGGAAATCTATCCGAAAGATTTCCAGACTTATGTCAATGTCGAGGAATTAACCAAAACTCTCGAAGGGGCCGCGCGGCCGGGGCATTTCCGCGGGGTTACAACAATTGTAGCGAAACTGTTCAATATCTGTCGTCCCGATGTAGCGATTTTCGGAATGAAAGATTTCCAGCAGGCGATTGTGCTCAAACAGATGACCAAAGATCTAGGCTATCCCGTTAAGTATATTATAGCGCCGACGGTTCGTGAATCGGACGGCTTGGCGATGTCCTCCCGTAATAAATATTTTAATACTGAACAACGTAAAGAAGCGCGCTGCTTATTCCATGCTCTCCGGACTGCCAAAGAGAAGGTTAAGTCAGGAGAAAAAGGCATCCCTAAAATCGAAAAGGAGATGCTGGCGGTAATTAAATCGACCTGCCCAACAGCTTCTATTAACTATATAGCTTTTACCGGATTTAACACATTAAAGCCAGTGAAATTGGTGGAGTCGGGATGTGTTTGTTCGCTGGCGGTGGTGGTGCATGGGGTGCGGTTGATTGATAATATGAAATTCTGACATCTGCTTTGTAGGTTATGTCGAGGGTAATGTTTAGGTGGTGTCAGGCGCCCCCGCCTGACACCCTTTTGATTTAACGTTCTGTCGGGCGAGGGCGCCCGACAGCACCTTGAGATTGATTGAACCCACCGCAAGCGGTGGGCGACCCCTGTCGAAACCACAGGGGTTTCGACCTACACGAGAAAAAGGGGCAGACGAGGGCCCGCCGCGGCGGGCCGCCCACGAAGAGAATTCGGGCACACTTGCGCCTGGTTTTGCGTTAACTATATTCCGAGCCAATTATGCTGATAACTGTATGTAAGTCCAAGATTCACCGGGCCACTGTGACCGGCGGCGATGCCAATTATGAGGGTTCAATTACCATTGACCCGATATTGGTTAAAAAAGCCGGCATGCTGCCATATGAAAAAGTGCACGTAGCCAACGTCACCAACGGCAATCGGTTTGAGACTTACGTTATATTGGGGAAAAAAGGGGCGGGGGAAATCATCCTGAACGGCGCTGCTGCCCATAAAGGGAAGCCGGGAGACATTGTTATAATTTTGGCCTACGCCCATGTTTCTACGAAAAAGGCAAAAAAGTTCAAGCCTACTTTCATTTACGTTGATTCCCGGAACCGTCTTATAAAAAAATAAAGCTTTTCCTCTTTATTCGATTTCCTTAATCTCCATACAATTGTAAAACAACTATGAGTACCAAACGCGCTGCCATAATCTTAGCTGCCGGAAAAGGGGAGCGGATGAATTCCGACAGGGCCAAGGTCCTGCACGAAATCAATGGCCGTCCAATGATTGCGATTCTTATGGACACACTAGGCGGAATGAATCTTGAAAAGATAATTGTGGTGATAGGCCATCAAGGGGAAGAAGTAAAAATGGCGTTGGCCAATAATAACGTTGAATTTGTCTGGCAGAAAGAACAGCTGGGGACCGGCCATGCGGTGATGATGGCTGAACCGGCCTTGTTTGGTTTTATAGGGACCACTTTGGTGGCGCTCGGCGATGTTCCCTTTCTATCTTTGAGTACGATCGAGAATTTATTTAGCGTTCATGAAAAGACTCGAGCCGCGGCCACCTGTCTTTCGGCAGATTTCAGCGACCCCACTGGTTACGGCAGAGTTATTCGAAAAGATAAGACGGATATTCTGATGAAAATTGTAGAACACAATGATGCCTCTCTGACTGAACTTAGAATCACCGAAATCAACTCGGGCACATTTTGTTTCAATAACTATGAACTTTTCAAATTATTGAAAAAAATAGGTACCGATAATTCCCAGGGGGAGTATTATCTCACCGACGTAATTAAGCTTATGTACGACAATGGATTGCGTGTCTCGGTGGTGAAGGCTGAAAACCCCGACGAAGTTCGTGGTATTAACTCACTTGAGCAACTCCAAGAATTAGAAATGAAATTCATTAAAAAACTCTAACGAAAAAATAATGACACAATTTACAGGTTTAATCGTTATAACTATTGGTGACAGCAGGAGTGACCGATATAAGTGGATGTAGAGCAACTTTTTATGTTGACTGAAAAGAACTTCCAGCCTAAATTGATAATGTCTCCAATGAAAACAATTCTGACCATTTTCGCTTTAATTGTTTTAGCGTTGCCGGTATCGGCCCAGTTTGTCGAGCAGGCGCCTTTGACATCGGACAGGGCCGAGTCCAGTTTTGGATCAAGTCCGGCAGCGACACCGTTTTCACTTTTAGATTTATCGCGGATCAGGTGGTCGCACAGTTATTCGGTCTCATACTTTTCCGGGGGGAATACATCGGGGACATTGGGGATATTGAGTACGGCCATGATGTATGAGTTTTCGCCCAAGCTGTCATTGAATTTGAATATTGGTGTGGCCCACAACCCGGGGGCACTGTGGGGAGACGACAAGAACAATAATACCGAACTGCTTCCGGGCTTTTTGCTGGATTATCATCCGTCGGAGAAATTCCGGATGTCAGTTGGTTTTCAGAAGTTTGTAGGTAATTATTTTTATCCTAATTACTATAACAGAGGAATATTCTCAGATTGGTAAAAAAAACAATATCAGCGTTGACCGAACCCTCCGTCCTTGTCTCACCTTTACAAAAACTAAATGCCAGATAATTTGAATACGATGCAGTCAGAATTGCCGCTGCCGGCCAAAAAACCGGGAACGGTATCGCGGCTGGTGAAGTACACCGGTTACTTTATTGCATTGGCACTTGCCGGTCTGGCGTTGAATCAGGTATTTTTCATGGTGCGGCTGACGGCGGGAATCTCCAATGAAAAACCGGTGCCGGAGCATCTGGCCACAGTGGAAATTGTCGATGCTTCCGGATTTGCACAAAACGGCGCTCTGGTAAAAGAGCGATTGGATAGGGTCAAGCAAGAATATATTGAAATCTTAGTCGTCAAGACAGAAAGACTTGAGTACAAAAACATCGGAAAGAGCCTGGTGATTTCGCGCAGTGAAAACACCGAGCTGGCTGAATTTGTAGCCGGATCTATCGGTCTAGATGAATCCGAAATAGTTTATCGACCATCGCTTGAAAACGATATGTCACCATCAGTGACACTGGTATTGGGAGAAGACATTCAGCAAGTGTTGAACCCTGAAAAGCTAACCAAGGAGAGTTAACAAAGTAAGTTGAAAAGATTATCCCCTCTGGAACTGGCCAGAATAGCAGGCCGTTTAGCGCTATCTAAAAAGGGATTCGACGTCCGGGTGCTTAACCTGAAAGGGTTGTCCTCGGTTTGTGATTACTTTGTTATAACTTCCGGTGAAGCTGATATTCACGTGAAGGCAATTGCTGAATCAATCGATGAAGGCCTGGCCGACATGGGCGAACGTCCGTACCACATAGAAGGGCAGGAGGAGGGGAACTGGGTACTTTTGGACTATGTTGACGTAGTGGTACATGTCTTCCGTGAACGGACGCGACAGTTCTATGCTTTGGAAAAGCTTTGGGGCGATGCGGCTATAGAAGAGCTTGCCGAAGCGGCCGTGGCCAGATAAATTAGCGTTAACTAAACTTCAAATAAGCAGGTATTAATCATGGAAATAGCCGAACTTAAAAACAAAACTATAGCTGAACTTCTGAAAATGTCCGAGGACCTGGATATTCCCGGCGTGTCGGGACTCCGCAAACAGGAGCTTATTTATAAAATAATGGAGGCCGGTTCGGCTACCGAAAGCACGATTCTGGCCGAAGGCGTTCTGGAGATTCTCGACGAAGGCTATGGTTTTTTGCGCTCACCGGACTACAATTATCTCCCGGGGCAGGATGATATTTATGTTTCGCCGTCACAAATAAAACGTTTCGATTTGCGCACCGGCGATATCATTGCCGGCCAGGTACGCCCGCCCAAGGACAACGAGCGCTATTTTGCCCTGCTTAAGATTGAGTCGGTCAACTATGAAGACCCCGACATTGCCAAGCATAAAACGATATTCGACAACCTGACGCCGCTTTACCCCAATGAGCCATTTCATCTGGAATTGAATCCTGAAGAGCTGACAACCCGCATCATTGATTTGATGTGCCCGATCGGCAAAGGCCAGCGGGCCTTGATAACGTCGCCGCCCAAAGCCGGCAAGACCATCATATTGCAGAAAATTGCCCAGTCAATTACCGCCAATCATCCGGCTGTAAAGTTGATAGTACTTCTGATCGATGAACGGCCGGAAGAAGTAACCGATATGCGCCGCTCGGTCAAGGGTGAAGTGGTGTCATCAACATTCGATGAACCGGCCGACCGTCACGTGCAAGTGGCCAATATGGTGCTGGAAAAATCAAAACGATTGACCGAACACGGCCATGATGTTGTGATATTGCTGGATTCGATTACCCGATTGGCGCGGGCGCATAATTCCGTTGTCCCGCACTCCGGCAAGATTCTCTCCGGCGGTGTTGACTCCAACGCGCTTCATAAACCGAAACGCTTTTTCGGCGCTGCCCGAAACATCGAAGAGGGCGGCTCACTTACTATTATCGCCACGGCTCTGATTGAAACGGGCTCGCGCATGGATGAAGTTATTTTCGAGGAATTCAAAGGTACCGGTAATATGGAATTGGTTTTAGACCGGCGTTTATCGGACCGCAGAATATTCCCGGCGATGGATATCAACCGCTCATCGACACGCAAGGAAGAACTCCTTCAACCGGAGGAAACTCTATCTAAAATCTGGATTCTGCGTAAATTCCTGGCGGAAATGAATCCGATTGAAGCGATGGAATTCTTGATTGACCGCATGAAAAAGTCTAAGACCAACGTCAAATTCCTGGCCTCCATGAAAGACTAGGCGGCCCAGCCACTTTTTTGCTTCGCGACTTCTGAAGCTACTGCTTGAAGTTCTTATAGAGAATAGTGCCTTCGGACCCCACGGCAAAAACTGTAGTTCCGAGCGCAAACATATCCATGACAAGAAATGATTTTGGCAGAGTTTCGGGCTGCCAGTTGCGGCCGCCATCGGAAGTGGCCAGCATAATTCCATTAAGACCGCCAATAAAGCCGCGCATGGCATCCACCAGGACTGATGATACAAAATGCTCTGTTTGTCCGCGATTAATCTTGTACCAGGTCTTGCCGCCGTCTGCGGAGTAGGCACAGACCCCTTTAGGTCCTGCCATGATGCCGGTATTGCTGTATATGGAAAATGTCCTGGCGGGAGCCCCTTCAAGCGTATAAAGCGACTGCCACTTTCGCGCACCGTCACTTGAGATATGTAGTTTTCCCATTGACATAAAATAAAGCTTGTGGCTGGTGGGTTCAAAAAGCGCCTCACTATAACCCATACCCATCGGTTCCATCAACATCCAGCTTTTCCCGCCATCGTTGGTTTTCAAAGCAATCGCGGCCAGCTTATTGGAATCATCAGGGCGCATCCCCACCACAATGCCGGTGTCTTTGTTTATCATTTGCATATCAAAGAAAACGGCCAGAGAATCTTTCCAGGACTGGTTGGTCCAGGTGTGGCCGCCATCGCCGGTAAAATGTATCGAACCTTTGTGACCGCAAATCCAGCCGGTTTTCCGATCCAAAAAACAAAGGGATTCCAATCTTGATCCTGATATATCTTCAGACCTAGTCCAGCTCTTTCCTCGGTCGCCGGTTCTGATAAAATTCCCATCGGACGTTACTACATAACCGCTGTCGGCATTAAACATGACAATACCGGTTATTGGCTCCGGTGACGGGAAGGGAATCTGCTGCCATTCCTGCGCCGAAACGGTACAGCCGATGGCCAATGCCAAAGTTAAAATTAGATTAATTCGGCTCATAGTGTTTTAATTGTTTTAACAAGCTTAACTTTTTACCATCAGAATCGGTATAAGTTTGCGGAAAGTTGGCATTTGGCAATATAAAGGGCAAGCCGGATTTTTCAAAACAAACGCGATAGTCATGATACTCTTGTAAAGCCATGAACCAAACCACGATTGTCGAGATTAACAATGTTTTTCTGAAATCAGACCGCGGCGCGCAGATTTTTAAAAATCTGAATTTCAAACTTAGTCCCGGTCGTTCGGCCGTAATACAGGGCTCGGCTGGTTCGGGGAAGTCAAGTCTGGTGGAACTGCTTATTGGTTTCAGGCGTCCGGAAAGCGGCTCGATCGAGCTTTTCGGCGAAAGAATCGGCACCTTGGGCTTCATTCGGCTTAACCGATTTCGCCGAAAGATCGGTGGAGTGGGCGGACTTTTTGAACTTATCCCATCTTACACGGTGGCTGAAAATATTGCGTTCCCTCTGGTTTTGGCCGGCGAAAGCAGCAAAGCCCGTAAAGAACTCCTTTTGAAAATGCTTTCCGAGTTTTCGCTCATAAAACAGGCCGGAGCTTATCCGCGCCGTCTGACGCGAGTGGAACGATCACTAGTGCAGTTTGCCCGAGCGTCAATAGCCAATCAGCCTTTGATGATTATCGATGAGCCGTCGGCCGGGCTGGACAGCGGTACCTATGGAAGGATTCACGAGTTTTTGGTCAAAGCCTCTTTTTCCGGGAGATCGATGATTATCCTGACATCGGAGAAAACAGCCGAAATCCTGCCCAATACTGATTATTACCATTTGAAATCAGGAGAGCTGGTTTGACCAGATTAGTCTACATACTCAAGGAACTGCTTCGAAACCTGTATAAAAATCCCGGAACCGCAATAGCATCGATTCTTTCTCTGGCTTTGTTGTTTTTGTTGTTTGACTTATTCTGGATCGCCGCCGGCACTTCGGAAAAGTTTTATTCAAATCTATTGTCAAACCTTCAAATGCACGTTTATGTCGAGGAATCGGTTTCGGATAATGATATCAAATCACTTACTAGAGGAATAACCGAGATTAAAGGGGTGGTAGGAGTTCAGTATATTTCACGTGCCATGGCGCGAAAAGAATTGGCCGGGCTGGTTGGGACGGATTTGCTGGTGGGGTATGATGAGGTCAACCCTCTCCCGCGCTCATTTATAATTACATTTGCGCCAACACATCTGCAAAGTGCGGCTATCGATACTATCGAGTTGAGCCTGAAGCGGCTTTCCGGAGTCGGCAAAGTTGACTATAGCCGCCAGTGGCTGGAGAAAGCCGAATCGACCCGCAAAACTATTCTGAATGCGGGCATGATTCTCGGTGCACTAATACTTTTTACAACGGTTGTTTCATCGGCCAACAACATTCGACTAATGACGAGAACCAGGGCGGTCGGGTTCTGGCAGATGCGGCTTTTGGGAGCCGGCAGAATATTTATAGCTTCCCCTTTTGTGTTGGAAGGATTTTTAATTGGCTTCTGTTCGGCGATCTTAAGCTGGCTGGTAATTTTTTATAGCCAAAGTAAAGTCAGTTTCACACAATTTGAGTTAATTTTGCCGACATTTTCACAGATAGCCCTTTTTTGTCTGGCCGCGGGAGTATTGGGTCTTTTGAGCGGCCTTTTGGGAATGAGAAAAATGCTTAGGTAAGTTTGCATGAAGTTCAACAAAACGACACTTCTTCTGTTTACCCTGTTTGTTTTTGTATCAACATCGTTGGCTGATTCCAAAAAGGATATATTGAAGCAAAAACAGGAATTGGAACAGATTCAGAAAGAAGTTGAGGACAGCCGCAAAAAGCTCGATGCTTTAAAGGGCCAGGAATCGAATCTTCAGAAAAAAGTTTCGGAATTTGGTCAACGAATTGAATCCAACAAGAAAGTTGTGGGGCGATTAAACAGCGAACTTAAACACCTTCAGGATAATATCAAAGCAACCGAAGCTGAACTCGACAATACCCAGGAACAATATGATAAGAGCATCAAGAGGTATTTAGGGAATATCAGGCAGTTTTATATCAACACCAAACCGAATGCCGATGTCATTCCGCTTGATCCCAACAAGGAAGTTGAGCTGGAAAGGCGCATCTCACTTTTAACGGCACTGGCTAATTATGAGGCGGGGAGTATTACCAGGGCATCTGATTATTTGTCTCAAACAATTGATTCGCGCGAAAAGCTTCTGGGAGAGAAGAAGAAAGTGACGAAGCTCAAGCAAACCAAAGAGACATCGACGGTGCTGGAGTTAAGCAAAAAAGAAAAAGGACAAAAGGAACTGGACAAACTGCGCCGTAAAAAGACCCAGGAATCGGACCGGCTATTGACATTGGAGCAGGCAGCGCGAGAGATGGAAATGATTCTGGTGCGTTTAGAACAGGCCCGTCAAGACCAGCGTGGCAGAAAAAGCACTGACGAACCATCGTTCTTTGTCAATATGAAAGGACGGTTGCGAACGCCATTTCAAGGAGAGATTGTCCTGTCGTTTGGAACGTCAGTTGATAAACAGACGAAACTCAAATCATTTTCTCCGGGAATTGATATTAAAGGGACTCCGCGCGGCGCTGTTTATTCAGTGGCGGCCGGCTCGGTGGCTTATGTTGGTGATTTGCGGGGGTACGGCAATTTTGTTATCATTGACCATGACGGGCAGTATTTTACCACATACGCCGGTCTGGAACAGACTTTGGTTATAGTAGGTGAACTGGTCGCTACCGGCATGAAAATAGGCTCTGCTACCGGCGAGGGGCTGGTGCGATTTGAATTACGCAAAGGGAGAGAACCGTTAGACCCGGTCCAATGGATATCAATTGACGCCTTTTGAAATACATCGCTTTCAACCGAAAGCGTGGGAGATTCTCTCACGCTCATTTGAAAATAAACGAACTGCGTCAACTTACCTTTTTCATGGTCCCGAGGGGACAGGACGCTGGGCGCTGGCTATTTCATTTACGGCGCTTTTAAACTGTGAGAAACCTAAAACAAATGAAACAAAAATATTGAACCCTTGCGGCGAGTGTTTGAATTGCCGCAAGATTTTCAAATTGAATCATGAAGGTATTTTCTTTGCCTTGCCATTGGCGCCTCACAAAAACTTAGAAGAAGCGGCCGGTCTGACCACCAAGATTTTAGAAGAAAAGAGACAGGAGCCATTCAAAATCCTGTCATCGGCAGCTACAGCTAATATCCCGATCGAATTGGCGCGCGAGATTAAGCGCAGTCTCTCGTTAATAGGCGATGTCGGATTAACACGAGTAGTAATCTTTTATGAGATGGAAAAAATGCGGACTCAATCCGCCGATGCTCTTCTCAAAATGATTGAAGAGCCGCCGAAAGATACGGTCATAATAATGATTGCCCGCCGTCCCGAAGCGCTACTTCCAACGATTCAATCCCGAGCCCAAAAAATAAAATTGAGCCGGGTGCCACCTGAAATCGGAGAGAAGTATTTGATTGATAAGTATGGGGCAAAAGATTTACAGGCGCGGCTATTGATGCGCTTAGGCGATTTTTCGGTCGGCCGGGCCATTGATTTGAATGGAGACAATGAAGAGGAAGAATCATCGAACCGGGCCGTCGGTTTTTTGTTATTTAAATCGTTACTCGAAGATCCGCCGTATGCCACAGTGGCGCACATCAATGATCTGGTTGATAGCCGTAACCGTAGCGGGGCCGATGAACTTTTGATACTCTGGGAATCGCTGGTGCGGGATTGCGTGAATTACTCGGTTCTCGGGGAAGAAGAGAAACTAGTGAATCTGGATTTTTCCAGAGACATAAAGAGGTTTTCCATTCGATTTGCGGGCAGTCAAGCCGCTTCCAGAATGACCGATGACATTAAAAATACCCTTGAGGGGTTACGGCGCAATGTGCATATTCAGGGAGCACTTACGGCACTGGCGCTCAAATTGAAGTCACATATCAGCGTTGCCCGAAATTAGTTGGTTATCCTGAACGGGCGGCATGGGTTAATAATATGGCAGATATATTCGTTGTAGAGTTTAAAGGTCATCGAAAAGAGTTCTTTTACAATACCTATTATCACAAGCTGGGTGTCAAAGACCACGTCGTAATCCAGGCCGAACGGGGCGAAGATGTCGGTATTATCAAACAGCAAATCCGCAAAGAAGCGGCATTTGACCCCGGCGCTAAACCTAAGTCAATATTGCGCCGTGCCTCGGGTGAAGATATCTCCAGGTTGAAAGAACTGCGTCAGCAGGAACTTATCAACAAAAAAGAAGTGAACGAGATAATCCGCCGCTACGGTTTGATAATGAAGATAGTCGATATTGAATTGCAGTTCGACGGCAACAAAATGACCATTTTCTTTACGGCCGAGCATAGAGTGGATTTTCGTTCGCTGGTAAAAGAGCTGGCTTCGAAATATCGCACCCGCATTGAAATGCGACAGATTGGAGTTCGCGATGAAGCCCGCCGAGTCGGCGGCTATGGCATTTGCGGCAAAGAACAGTGCTGCACATCGTTTTTGGGCGAGTTTAAACCGATTTCAACACAAGACGCCAGAGTGCAGGACTTGGCATTGAATCCATCCAAAATTTCCGGCAATTGCGGCAGACTCTTGTGCTGTTTAAAGTACGAAGCATCACTTTATACCGAAACTAAACGGAAGTTCCCGCATCCGGGGAAGTTTGTCCAGACGACCAATGGGAACGGTTTTGTGGAAAGAATAGATTATTTCCGCGAGGAAGCTGTCATTCGCAATGAAGAAGGAGTTGTTATCAGGGCCAAAGCGGACGAAATCACCAAAATTGAAGAACGCCAGGTTCAGGCCGGCTACGCTGCTTCGGCTGGATATGACGCTGTGTCTGAAGAGGAATTGAAAAGATTGGAAGAATCTGATAACTCACACTAAATGTCACCCGGGAGCACTGCCTTGCGTACGCCCTTCTATGTAACCACCCCCATTTATTATGTCAATGACCGGCCGCATATCGGACACGCCTATACGACTATCGCCGCCGATGTACTGACGCGCTTTCATCGCCTGGCCGGACGCGAGGCCTTCTTTTTGACCGGCACCGATGAACACGGCTCCAAAGTCGCCGAAGCGGCGCAAGCGGCGGGACTTTCGGAACAGGATTTCTGCGACCGTACTGTGGAATATTTCAAAACGGCTTGGAGAAATCTTTTAATTGAGAATGATGGCTTTATCCGGACAACATCGGAGCGGCATAAAAAAGCGGTTTGGAAGATTCTCGACGCCATGCGCGCTGCCAAAACGCCGGACGGAAAAGATGTAGTCTACAGCGGATACTACGAAGGACTTTATTGCACCGGCTGTGAGAAATTTCTGACGGAAAAAGATTTGGTTGACGGCATCTGTCCGCTCCACAACCGCAAACCGGAACTGGTTAAGGAAAAAAATTACTTTTTCCGGCTCTCTTCATATTTGCCCGCTATCAAAAAGAAAATAGAGTCAAAGGAACTCTTGATTCTTCCCGAAGAGCGCCGCCGCGAGGTGCTGGGCCTGATTGGGCAGGAAATCGGCGATTTTTCACTCTCGCGCGAAAAAGTGAAATGGGGCATTCCGCTTTCATTTGATAATTCACAGCTGGCCTACGTGTGGGTCGATGCTCTGACCAATTATATTTCTGCCATCGGGTATGCCGACGATGATAAAACATTCAATAAATGGTGGAATAAGGGTGAAGTGGTTCATCTGATGGCCAAAGATATTCTCAAGTTTCACTGTTTATACTGGCCGGCGATGCTGATGGCGGCGGGTGTGAAAATTCCCGACAAGATTTTCATTCACGGCTTTTTCACAGTTGACGGAGAGAAGATGTCTAAATCATTGGGGAAGAAAATTGACCCCAACGATTTAGTGGCGGAGTTTGGACAGGATGCAACTCGCTATTTGCTTTTGACGCAGTTTCCGTTCGGTACCGATGGCGATATTCAGGTCAATCGATTTGTTCGCCAATACAATTCTGACTTGGCCAACGATTTGGGGAATCTGGTTTCGCGGGTGACTAAGCTGATTGAAACTAATTTCGACGGCAGACTTCCCGAACCACATAAGAAAATTCCGGGAATTAAAGAATTAATGGTCCAGGCAGAGGCGCTGCCGGGAAGTGTTTATGCACAGATCAAGCAGTTCAGTCTTGATAAAGCGATTGCCGAAGTTATTAGCCTGGTAAAAGCCGGTAATAAGTTTTTTAACGACACTGCTCCCTGGAAATTGGCCAAAGAGGGAAAAACGGCGGAATTAGGCGGTATTCTCTATACTTGTTGTGAGATATTGAGAATTGTTTCGATCCTGATCTACCCGGTGCTGCCCAATAAAGCCAGAGAGCTCCGACAAGTTCTGGGACAGGATGATACTACGCTAAATATTGAAAATGCAGAGACATTTTTCGTTTTGAGACCGGGCACAAAAATAGAATTAAAAGAGCCGTTATTCCCGCGTTTGGAAGTAAAGGATGTGGTCGAGCCAACTGTTGTGCATAATGCTTCGGGAAATAACCTGCTCGATTATAATGAATTCGCCAAGACCAAGCTCAAAGTCGCGCTGGTACTCAAAGCAGAGAAAGTGGAAGGGGCCGACAAGCTTTTGAAACTTGAAATTGATTTGGGCGATGAGAAACGCCAAATCGTGGCCGGTGTGGCGGAGTTTTACACCCCTGAACAGATTACCGGCAAGAAAATCATTGTAGTAACCAATCTCAAACCGGCCCGAATCCGGGGTATAGATTCCAATGGCATGCTTCTGGCAGCGAAAAAAGGAAAGCAGTTGTCGTTAGTTACTCCCGACGGTGACCTTCCCGCCGGCGCCGATGTCAGTTAATGATAGATTCGCACTGTCATCTTTATATTCAAGCCAATCCCAGCCAGCAGGATGAATTAATCAAAGAAGCCGTTGATAACGGTGTTGATACCATTATTTGTATCGGAATTGATTCAGCGTCATCAATGAAATCAGTAGAACTGGCGGATAAGTATGATGCGGTATATGCCACTGTCGGCTTACATCCGCACGACGCCAAGAAGTTCAGCGACTTGTCATTAAATGAATTGAGAAGTCTGTCCCAGCACAAAAAAGTAGTGGCCATTGGAGAATGCGGTTTAGATTACTACCGTAATCTGTCACCCAAAGACATTCAGAAAAGAGCTTTCGCGGCACAGCTGGAGTTGGCAATGGAATTGAAAAAGCCCGTGGTTATACATACTCGCGAATCTCTGGAAGATGCCATTTCCATGGTCAGTCAGTTTAAATCAAAACTTGTTGGCGGCGTGTTTCATTGTTATCCGGGAGATGCCAATGACGCCCAGAGAGTTTTTGAACTGGGATTCCATGTTTCATTTGGCGGGGTCATTACTTTTAAGAATTCACAAATGTCCCGGGTGGCCAGTACCGTCCAGCTCGAAAACATAATTCTTGAAACAGATGCGCCCTATTTGACACCCGAACCGTTTCGAGGAAAACCCAATCGACCGGCCTATGTCAAATATGTGTATCAAAAGCTAGCGGAACTTCGTAACAGTTCGTTCAAAGAAATCGAAAAGGCCATTGACCGGAATTGCCGCAAGTTGTTCAGACTCGTGGAAACTTTTGAAGGATAGTCCATGGGTATTGTTCGTTCAAAAAAACGACTGGGACAGAATTTTTTAGTCTCTCAAGAAATCATTGCCAAAATCGTAGATGCAATTTCACCGAGGCCCAACGACACGATTGTAGAAATCGGCGCCGGTAAAGGAGAGCTGACAGTTCCATTGGCAAAAAGCGGCGCTACAATTTTTGCAGTAGAATTTGATTTACAGTTGTGCCATTATCTGGAAAAGGCGCTTAAGAACCAAAAAAATGTCACGGTTCTTCAAAAAGACTTTCTGAAATTCATCCCGGCGGAATACGGGTTATCGTCATTCAAACTGTGCGGCAACTTGCCGTTCAATATTACTTCGCCCGTTATTGAATGGATAGTACATCATCGGGCCATGGTCAAAAAAGCAGTCATAATGATTCAAAAAGAAGTGGCGCTGCGGCTGGCCTCGAAACCGGGCGGTAAAGAGTGGTCGCCGCTGGCAATTTTGACGCAGCTTTATTTTGACATTCATATCTTGTTCAATGTGGCCCCTCAACATTTTAAACCCAGCCCGGAAGTCACATCGTCAGTAGTGGAGCTAACTCCTAAAGAAGAAGTTGAGATTGCGCATTTCCAGCAATTTGAAGAGTTAGTGCGCTCATCGTTTAAACAGCGCCGCAAGCAGCTTATCAATAATCTGGTGCCGGCAATTATACCATCGGTCAAAGCTGCCGAAGAGATTTTCCGGCAATTGGGGTTTCAAAGAAGTATCAGGGGGGAGGAGATTGATACGCCGCAGTTTTTTGAATTGACGGAACTACTTGTTAAGCATAATATGCTATAATCGAACGCGGAATCATTTTAAGAGTAAGATTAAAATATGTCATCATTAACGGTTAGTCTGGATATGGTTGGGGCAATGCGAGAAGTAGGTCACCGCAAGGAGCCCGACCCGGCTCAAACCGCCATGTTTGCTGAACTAGCCGGGGCGAGAGGGATTTCGGTGATGCTGCGCCGCGACCGCAAATACTTGCGCGACCGTGACCTTTACATCCTGAAAAACATTGTTAAAACGAAACTGAATATAAGCATGCCGCCGACTGATGATATTATTGAACGCGCCATTGAAGTCAAACCATATTCAGTTACCATTGTGGCGGACTCGGCCAACAGCGATAGTCTGGTAGACACGGTTGATTTTCATTCCGGTGACATTGACTTTTCCAACTTATCCAATCGTATCAAAGGAGTTGGCGTTACAGTGAATTATTTTATTGAACCAGAAATTGAAAACGTCAAGGGGGCGCTCAAAGCCGGGGCTGACAGTGTCGTTTTGAATTGCAAGGATTATGCCGACGCGCCCACAATTCAAGAAGCCAAGACCGAACTTGACCGCATCGACCGCGCTGCCCAAGCAGCGTTCAAACAGGGTCTGACAGTTTGCGCCGGACGAGGTCTCCATTACAGCAATATCCAGCCATTAGTGGAGCTGGGAAATATCAGGGAGTTTATTGTCGGCCGGGCCATCTGTACGCGCGCCTTGTTTTACGGATTTGACCGAGCCGTGCAGGAAATGATTCAAGTGATTGAAAACAGCCCGCGTGCAATCGTTAACTAACAAATGGCTGCCGCTTCCAGTGGTCACAAAGAAATAATCGTTTCTGTCAAAACTACTGATAATCTTCAACGGCTTGACTCTTATTTATCGCAGCATGCCGAAGTAAATCTTTCGCGCAATCAAATTCAAAATCTCATTAGCGACGGCCAAATTCTAGTCAATTCCAAAATCGCTTCCAAAAAATATCAGGTACAACCAAATGACAGAATTGAAATAAAGATTCCACCGCCAAGGGCAACCGATATACGGGCGCAGGAGATTCCCATTGAGATTTGCTTTGAAGATGAGTATGTGGCGGTGGTCAATAAGCCTGCGGGAATGGTGGTTCATCCCGCCGCGGGAAATTACGACGGGACACTGGTGAATGCGCTGATGTATCATTTCAAAAATCTCTCCCAGCGGGGCGGCGCCGAACGCGCCGGAATTGTTCATCGCCTTGACAAAAATACATCGGGACTGCTTTTAGTTGCCAAAGAAGACCGTATTCATACTAAACTTCAGGAAGCTCTACAGAAACGAGAAATCAAGAGGAACTATACTGCGCTGGTGTGCGGACATGTTGAAGATGAAGGAGAAATTGATGCACCCATCGGCCGGTCATCCAAAGACCGCAAAAAGATGGCAGTGACCAATCGGGCCAGTCGTGAGGCACAGACCAGGTACAAACTTATCGACCGCTATCGCTCCTATGACCTGCTCGATGTTTCACTTCAGACCGGACGAACGCATCAGATTCGAGTTCATTTGGCGCATATCGGCCATCCGGTATTCGGTGACCCGGAATACGGCGGGAGAGAAAAGTGGCATAAGGGAATTTTCGCCAACGAACGGGAATTTGCGAAAGGATTATTGGAAATATTGCCACATCAGGCTCTTCATTCCCGGCGGCTGGAATTTGTCCATCCAGTTAAAGGAGCTAAAGTGGTAATTGAATCAGAATTGCCGGATGATTTAAAAAGACTTTTGAAAAAGCTGGTCAATGAAGGGCGCTAAGCGTCCAACTACGGGTTGACATTGACCGCCACCAAAGCTATATAAGCCCAATGCCCGCAAAATCAACAAAAGCCAAAGTAACTTATGCCGATTCGGGTGTTGATATAGCGGCAGGCGACAGCGCCGTTGAACGCATAAAAGAATTGGCCGCAGCTACTTACGACAAACGGGTGCTTCAGGGGATTGGGGCTTTTGGGGGATTTTTCAAGCCGGATTTAAAGGGGATTAAGAACCCGGTTTTAGTTTCTTCGGCTGACGGTGTCGGCACTAAGCTGAAGCTGGCTTTTATGACCGGTCAACACGACACTATCGGTGAGGACTTAGTCAATCACTGCGTCAATGATATTCTGGTGCACGGCGCTCGTCCGCTTTTCTTTCTGGACTATATTGCCACTGGAAAACTTGAGCCGAAAATCATTGCCGAAATAGTCAGCGGCATGAGCCGCGGCTGCAAAATGCATAAAATGGCTCTCTTGGGCGGTGAGACAGCAGAGATGCCTGATTTTTATCGGCCTTCGGAATATGATGCAGCCGGATTTATTGTCGGTGTCGTAGATGAAAATAAAATAATTAATGGCTCGACGATTGTTGAAGGTGACATTGTGCTCGGTCTGCCATCCACTGGACTTCACACCAATGGTTATTCGCTGGCGAGAAAAGTTGCTTTTGAAATCGCCGGATTGAAACCAAATGATAAAGTCAAAGAATTAGGAACAACAGCGGCCGAGGCGCTTTTGAAAGTTCACCGCTCGTATTTTGCATTAGTATTTCCGCTTCTGGAGAAGTATGACATTCATGGCATGGCGCATATAACGGGCGGCGGCATTCCCGGAAATCTAGTGCGCATCTTGCCCGACCATGTGAATGCTGAAATTGAAGCCTCCAGCTGGAAAAGGCCGCAGTTGTTTGAATGGTTGGGGCGGGCCGGGAATCTTGATGAAGACGATATGTTCAAAGCATTCAATATGGGTATCGGATACATTATCGTGGCTGATAAACGCACTGCCGACAAAATCAAATCAACCGGTGAAACTGTGCACACCATTGGGCGCATCGTCAAAGGAACCGGCAAGGTTAAACTGATTCGCTGATGATGGTTCTCCTGTGCATTATGGACGGCTTCGGCCTGCGTGAAGCAACACCTGACAATGCCGTGGCGGCAGCGCACAAACCAAATTACGACAGACTTCTCAAAACTTGTCCGCACACTGAAATCGATGGCTCCGGTCCGGCGGTAGGACTTCCCGAAGGACAGATGGGAAACAGCGAAGTGGGCCATCTGAATCTGGGCGCCGGAAGAATTGTATATCAGGATATTACTCGCATAGACAAGTCTATCGATGACGGCATTTTCTTTGAAAACAAAGTTTTTGTTGAAGGATTGGACAAAGCCAAATCGAATAATAAAGCAGTTCATTTGATGGGATTAGTATCAGATGGCTGCGTGCACTCATCGATGAAGCATCTGTTTGCCCTGGCTGAACTTTGCCGCCGGAAAAAAATAGACCAAGTCTATCTTCACGCTTTTATGGATGGCCGCGACACTTCGCCAACGGCCGGAGTCAAATACATGCAGGAAGTGCTGGACAAGTTTAAGGAAATCGGCGTTGGCCAAGTGGCATCGGTGTGCGGAAGGTATTTTGGAATGGACCGCGACAAGCGCTGGGACCGAACTAACAAGGCCTTTCGGGCCATTGTGTATGGAGAAGGGGAACATTTCGACAATCCCATTAAAGCTATTAATTCTTCTTATGTCAAAAATGTCACCGATGAATTCATCGTGCCGGTGGTCATTGACCTGGGAACTGCCGATGCCAGCAGAATAAAAAACGGCGACCTGGTTATCTTTTTCAATTTCCGCGCCGATCGTGCCCGTCAGATGTGTCATATGCTTGTGCGGCATGATGTCAGCGGCTTTTTGAAAGATGCGGACCCCAGGATAGATTTAATTACAATGACCATGTATGATGTCAAATTAACAGAAGCCAAAGTGGCTTTCAATCCCGTTCATCTGAATAACATTCTGGGAGAAGTATTAAGCCGGGCCGGAAAAAAACAGTTACGCACGGCTGAAACCGAGAAATATGCGCACGTGACATTTTTCTTCAATGGGGGTGTCGAAAAACCGTTTGAGGGAGAGGACCGGGATTTGATTCCATCGCCAAAAGTTGCCACCTATGACCTAAAACCGGAGATGTCGGCGGTTGAACTCACCGACAGTGCAGTGAGAAAGATTGAATCCGGCAAATATGATTTTGTGCTACTAAATTACGCTAATCCCGATATGGTGGGTCATACCGGAGTATTCGAGGCTGCCAAAAAAGCAGTGGAAACAGTCGACTGGGGAGTGGGCAAGCTTTTGGAAGCGGTCAAAAATCAAAAGGGCGTGGCCATAATTACCGCTGACCACGGCAACGCCGAGACTATGATTGACCCGGAAACGGGCGGGCCCTGGACGGCTCATACTACTAACTTGGTGCCGTGCATTATCTGTGATCCGACCGGACTGCTGAAGAACCGGGGAAAGATTAGGCTGCGTGCAAAAGGAATTCTGGCTGATATTGCCCCCACAGTATTAGACATTATGGGACTCGAAAAGCCCAGTGAGATGACTGGCACTTCGTTAGTACTGCGAGGTTAACCGCTGCGAAAGTTTTTTAGAAGAATGTTCAGGTTTGTAATTCCTGAAGACAGAAAGATTCTCAAAAGACGCCTGGAGTTGATGCTCTGGGCGTTTTTATTGTCTCTGTCTTTTTATCCGGAATATTTCGGTTTTCTGGCCTGGGTGTCGCTGATCAGGCCCATTATGATTTTCACATCCCTTCAGGGTCGCGAAGCGTTTAACGCGACCTACTTTTTCGGATTCTTTTTCAATTTGTTTTGTTTGTACTGGGTGGCGCTGGTGTCGCCGCCGGGGATGGTGGCTGCGGCGTTAATACTTGGAGTGTATTACGCCATTGCGCTGTCTCTTTTTGTGAGAGTATATCATCTTAATAAATTGTACGGTTACATAGTGCTTCCGTTTTTATGGGTTGGAGTGGAATATTTCCGCACCTTGGGCGAAATTGCTTTTCCCTGGAATGAACTCGGCTACACCCAATCATACTATTTGTACATTTCACAAATTGTTTCGGTAATTGCGGTGCACGGACTATCACTTCTGATTGTAGCGGTCAATGTGCTCTTGTGTCAGGTTTTTCGCAGTAATCTTTCCCCAGAACGACGTCTCACCTCGTTTCTGATATCTCTGGCCGTGGTATTGGCGGTTTTCCTGTTCGGCTGGGTGGTGACGCCGCCCCATCCGGTGCCGGGGAAAATTCCGGTGGGAATTCTGCAAGGGTCGGTGCCTATCGATGTCAAATGGGACAAGTTTAATAAGCAGTCGAGCTTGAACATTTATGATTCACTGACCCAATCTCTGGCCGACAGCGCCTGCGAGCTGTATGTCTGGCCGGAAACAGCCGTACCGTGCTATTTGACTCAAGACGTTTGGTGCGAGCAGCAAGTCGCTCAAATTGTCCAGAAATCAAACGCTTTCCATCTGGTGGGTGCGCTTAGTGCAGACTACACCGAAGTAGATGCATTGCTGTACTATAATTCCTGCTATCAGTTCCGGCCCGACGGTCGTATGGAAAAGCGTTATGACAAAGTTAAACTGGTGCCGTTCGCGGAAAGAGTTCCCTATCAACAGTATCTCCCTTTTTTGAGAGCGGAGTATCTTGAGAAAGTGCTGACCTTTATAAAGACTTACGACATGACCTGGTGGTCGGATTTTCAAGGGGGTGATTCCACCGGGTTTTTCAAATTCAATGACCATTATTATGCCGGACTAATATGTTTCGAATCGACCTTTCCTGAATATGTCCGCCAATATGTTCTTGATGGGGCTGAATTCCTGGTGGGTATAACAAATGATACCTGGTTCAAGACATCGGTTGGTACCCATATGCATTCGCGTATTTTTCTGATGCGCTGCGTTGAAAACAGAATCTGGGGAGTCAGAGCAGCCAACAGCGGGTTTAGTTATATTGTCGATGATTACGGCAGGATTCGCGATCAGCTGCCACTTTGGGCTGTGGCTGCTCTCTTTGGAAAAGTAGGCGAATTCAAGGAGAGGTCGCTATTTACCAGAATTGGCGATTTGCTGGGCAGGCTAAGCTGGTTGATAACAATTTCAATTGCAGGTATATTCTTCATTAAATGGCTTCTCCAAAAAATATTTTTGCGTCGGTTAGTGCAGTCTTAGTATTAATTGCAGCCATTCTCCTTTTCAGTCCGGCTTCTTTTTCAATTGACCTGGAGTGGAAAAGCATGACTTCGTTTAAAGATGTCCGTCGAATGAGGCTAATTGATGATACGGTTTATATGGCCACATCGGGGGGACTTTTAATCAACGATGTCAACAACACCTCTATGCCGGGAAGGGAGTTTACTAACGTCGACGGGCTGGGGACGGTCGATATAACTGATGTTATTATCGACATGACCGGACAAAAATGGGTTACCGGAATGGGGCGCCTTTTACGTTTCGATTATAATGGCAGCGAGCCGTTTCTTTTCTTTGATCACAGCAACAATCTCATAAAGCTGCACACCTGCGCTGATGACGGCGACTTTTTATGGGTAGGGACGGAAGTGGGGCTGGTGTTGTTCTCAAAGTTGGATGACGGCGGCCAGATTCAGGACAGCTACACTTTGTTTGACAGTCTCAATCCGTCGCCGGAAGTATTTGACATTTATCTCGATGGTGATACCATCTGGATTGCCACATCGGGCGGACTGGCCATGGCCGATAAGACTAACCCGATACTGTTAAAATCGCCGTCATTTTGGAAAACTTATGACCGTATCAGATACCCAGAATTGGGAAGCGATCACTTTACGAGAATCGTCAAGTTTGAAAACACCTTTTATGCTGCTACCACAAGAGGCCTTTACAATCTTGACCGAACTGCGGTTGACACGTTTAAAGTCGTGCCGTTCGGGCAAACGAGCGCTTTTTCAGATTTAAAAGTAGAAAATGACTCGCTCTTTTTTTATTCGACGACAGTAATGGGGGTTATCAAAGACAGCGCGTCTGCGGCATTATCAACCGGCGGCTTGCCGGCGCCACCTGCCACCGGAGTAACCAACGGAAGTTTTCGCTGGGTAAGCGTGAACAATACCGCGGTCTATCAGAATTCATCGGGAAGTTATCAATCATACCCATACACCGGCCTTCCCGTCAATCTCGTCACTGATTTGACAGTCAACCGGGATGGAGTCATAACTGCCGGATTTGATAACAAAGGGGGCGGGCAATTAATAAACGGACAATGGAGCACGTTTCCATTGGGTGGAACCAGTACGCTAGCGACAATTGATGGGTCCGGTGACGTGTGGCTGGGAACATTTGGAAACGGACTTTGGAGAGTTGCGAATGGTGTGCTTACAAATTATGATGATACCAATTCTACGATGCGCGGTAATAACGATGACCCGCCCATTAGTTACTCATACATCGTCATCTACGGAGTCAAGACCGACAGCCGCTATATTTATGCGGCTTGTTACCGGGCTTACACCATAAATCCAGTTGCCATTGGCGATTTAAGCAATATCGATGACTTGTCCGGTTGGGTTTCACTGGATTCGACAAAGGGCATTACCAATGAATTTGTATCTTCATTGGATGTCTTTGGGGAAATGTTGGCGGTCGGCACGGAAGGGATTGGTTTTTATGAATGCGATCTCGGACCAAATCCGCTGGATACGTCGGATGATATATGCCAGTTACACGATGTGGCGAGCGACAATATTCCCTCAAACACAATTCGGACGGTCAAATATTCTCCTTCGGGTGAACTTTGGGTCGGCACCAATTTTGGCTTGTCACGATATGACTTTGGCATTGAACGATTCGTCGATGTAGCGCTCCCGGCCGGAATCGGCCCCGATATGAAAGTTCTTGAGTTTGATGCGCGCGGTAATCTGTGGGTGGGTTCAATTAACGGACTGGCCAGATGGGATGGACTGGATGGCACTGCTGAAGTTTTCAATACGCTCAACAGCGGTTTGGTTTCCAACAGCGTTAGAAACATACACTATGATGTGTTTACCGGCAAAGTTTATGTGGCTACTGATAATGGTGTCTCGGTTATTAGCTCGACCTTTGGAATACCCTCGTCGGAAGTCGCTTCGGCCATAGCATTTCCCAATCCGTTTATAATTGATTCACCGGATGATGAACTTGAATTTAATTTTATCCCCAACGGCGTCGTCAGCCTTTATTCAATGGCCGGTGAATTGATTCGCGAGATTCCAATCGGCCAGCGCTGGAACGGGCGCAATGACAAAGGCGAAGACGTGGCCTCGGGCGTTTACATTTTTGTCCTGACGGACGATGAGGGGAATGTCGGCCGGGGGAAAATCCTTTTGATACGAAAATAATGAATGTCAAACGCTGTGAATTCCCCGAGGCACCGATTGAGTTAATCGAGCGCCTGGCCGGAAATTATTTTTTCAGTTCCACGGCATTCGCCAAACTATGGAAATCAATGGGTGGCAAGCCCGTTTATTGGCTGGCTGAAGAGAACGGCCAGGTAATTGCGATTCTGCCGGGTGTCGAATTTGGCAAGGGGATTTTACGCAGATTTCAATCCATGCCGAACGGCTGCTATGGGCAGATTTTGTACAATGACAAGTCACAGAATAATCGTGATGAAATTAGCAAATTATTGATGGGTCAAATTAGAGAAGCAGGGTACACCAGGATTTTTCTTAATGATTTTTATAACACGATGGTTAATCCGCAGCAATTCGAACAAGAGAGAGCAACTACGTACATTGTTGATATTTCATCTCCGCAATGGCAACCGCCGGACAGTAAACTCCGTCAGCAAATTCACAAAGCCGAAAAAGAAGGCTTGAATATTGAGCCGTTTAATGCCTCCCGCCACATGACAGGGTTTAAGAATCTGGTCAAATTGCACGAAATGCGCCGGGACACAAAATCAAGATACAGTCAAGCATTTTTTGAAGCACTGGCAAAACTCCCGGTTAAAGATGACAGGATTCAATGGGTTTGGTGTGAGCATGATGCCAAACCGGTGGCGTCAAGCATCTTTTTCAGAGAGGGGAATTCAATATTGCATTGGCAGATGTATTATGATGAGGTCATGTCCCAATTTCAGGCAACGAAGTATATTCCATATCAAATTGCCAAGCAGGCTCAAAAAGAGGGAATTACTATATTGAATTTAGGAGCATCTCCACCGGATGCCGAAGGGGTTGAATTTTACAAGAGCAAGTGGGGAGGTGAAACATTCAATTATAATAGCTATATCTATAAAAGTTTTCTGGGGCGACTCTGGTGAATAAATCGAAACTGCGAGTACTGGTTCTGGGAGACAGCAGGTCGTTTCATCTTGAAAGATATATTCCCGAATTGAAGCGGCAAGACTGTGAAGTGCTGTTAGCCTCAATGGAGACCGGGCGAATTGAGTATTATCAGCTGCAATGGAAGGGTCCCATTAGACAGCTGCATTATCGGCTGGCGGTACCGGAATTAGGAATACTGATGGATAAGTTCCAGCCGCAGATAGTCGATGCCCATTTTGCTTCCGGTTACGGGCACATGGCCGCACTGGCACTGAAGAACTCTACGATTCCGTTAGTGGTTCAACTTTGGGGGTCGGATATTCTGATTGTCCCCCAAAAGTCATTTTTGCATAAACGCAAAACTGTGGCGGCCTTGAAAAGAGCCGATGCGGTTGTGGCAGATTCGCAGTTTTTGCTCGATGAGGCCGTGAAAATGGCAATGCTGAAGCGTACTTTGGTTGAGCCTTTCGGAGTAGAGACAAGATATCTTGAATTTCATAAAAAAGATTATGCACTGTCAAGACCATTGAAAATAATCGTGCCGCGGCCGCATGAAAAAGTTTATAACAACTCATTCATTTTGATATCTCTGAAGCGCATGCTCGAAAAAGGCTTAATTACATTGACTTTTCCTGATTTTGGTTCACTGTTTTATGATTTCAAATCGGAATTGAGTAATTTGAATTGCCCCGGTGTATCTTTTTATAAAAAATACGAGAGAGAGCCATTCTTAAAAATGATGTCGGAACACGATGTTTACTTGTCGGCGGCGCACTCTGATTCTTCGCCGGTCTCGCTGATTGAGGCCATGGCGCTGGGGCTAATTCCAATTGTGGCCAATATTCCCGGAATTCAAGAATGGTCGCAAAACTCTGGCGCTTTCACCTTCCAGAAGGACAATGCATTAGAGTTGGCCGCAATTGTTCTAAATATCGCAGCCGGCGACTTGACGGAGGCTCAAATGCGTGCCGGTAATCTGATACGGGTTAACTCCAAGGGACTTTTTGAAAACAACGTGGCGGCCAGAATTGATCTGATGAAACAGCTGACAGCGGGTTTATGAGTCAAAAAAAAATTCTATTAATTACTTATTATTTCCCACCGTTGGGTGGGGCGGGGATTGGTCGTCCGCTGGCGCTGTTTCAAAATCTGCCGGCCTACAATTATGATTGCCATGTGCTCACGGTGAAACCGGTCCTGTATCGTGCCTACGAACCGGAGCTATTGGATGAAATTGACAATGCCAAAATATTTCGATCAGGTTCGCGTGATCCTTCTCGATTGTTATATCTCTTGGGGGTGCGGCACGTCAAAACCAAACTATCGAACGACAGCCGGAATATATCAAAGAAGTTCTTTCCCGATGCCAAAGCCGGGTGGATTAGTCCGGCCGTCAGATTGGGGAAAAAGTTAATAAGTAAAAACGAGTATGATTTAATATTGTCGACTTCGCCGCCGATATCGGCACACGTAATTGCTCAAGAATTAGCGCAAGTATCAGGTATTCCCTGGGTGGCGGATTTCAGGGACTTCTGGACGTCCTATAAAGCTGAAGACTATTTCAATTCTGAACAGAAAATACAAAAGGCGAAAGAGCTGCTGGGAGAGATTAAAAACTCTGCCAAAGCTGTAGTGGCTGTGAATGAAAGTGTGGGGAATTATGTTGGCGCCCATAATATTATCGTCAACAGCTACGATTCCCGGCTCGCTAAACATTGGCGATTTCCGGTAGATAAGAGCAAATTCACGATTGGAGTTTTTGGAACGTTGAGTGAATTAACACCGATAGAACCGCTCTTGAAAGTTTTGAAACAATTGAAGAAAAGTCGGCCAGACCTGTTTTCGAAAATAAAAGTTCTGCAAGTCGGGCAAGTTGATAGAGACTGGCTCAAGCGACATATTGCAGAATATGAATTGCAGACGATCTTCGATATCAAACAGTACCAAAGCCGCAAAACCGCCATCGAACTTCTTTCGGAGGCCGCGTTGTTTTATGTGGGCGTTTCGGATCTGGGGTTCGGGCTTACCACCAATCGCATATTTACTTTACTTTCTTCAGGACGTCTCATACTGGCCTACACGGAGTCAGGAAGTGAACTCGATCGAATAATTAAACACTCTGCCAATTCGTTTCGTTTCGGCGATGATAATATCATTGAGGCGGAAAGGTATCTCTCGCAAGCGGCACAAAAGTATTTCAATGGGGACTTGGCCATCGACATTGAACCTGCGTCAATCAGGGAATTTTCATCGGAACGGATGGTGGAGAAGTTTGTGCGCGTTTTTGACTTGGTG